>Ga0224508_10000083_pt1 | contig 107517 bp, 125 predicted proteins | sample SF_Jan12_sed_USG_4_FD_170157 | JGI IMG/M metagenome (GOLD analysis project Ga0224508, IMG submission 170157) | Sediment microbial communities from San Francisco Bay, California, United States - SF_Jan12_sed_USGS_21 | ecosystem: Environmental > Aquatic > Marine > Sediment | place: USA... | reverse complement strand
CATGTTTTTTCAATAATTTCCTATGATCTGGCATCGACATATCGAGTCTCATTTCATTCATTACCATTACACGATATTCCTTCCACTCACTCCAACATTTGTTACAAACTGGATATTTTTGAGCAATAATATCAAGTTCTTCGTTATCAGGAATAGAACTCTTACATTTAGTGCAAGTACGACTCATGCAAATAAACCATAATCGACCACTTTTATCTTTTATTGACTTTAGTATTTATTTAAAATATCCACAAATTTATCGCTGTATAGGGATAGAATCTACCCATTTCATCACAATGAGTTTTGGAATTGTTTCAGGTTTAATGTTTCAGGATTCTTGATTCGCTAAATTGTTGGAACGCTAAATGCAGTCCTATCTTGCATTTCACCAATTCAGAGATTCTGCCGTATTTGTGCTGGGCTAGTGAAGAAAACTTTTCTGTAGAGTGAGGTCTATTACCAGTTGAAGGAACATACACAATTAGATATGCCACGTTTTATGAGCAAGGATTTATACTTCCAGATCATGCAGATATTTTAACCACTCATCATTCTGATTGTACAGAGGATTTTGAGAATTTTACCGATCCAAATTAGGACATTGTTGTTTTTAGAATTGATAATCCAGAACAAGAAATCAAATCTACTGGCAGTTAATTAAAGGAAAACTAGACTTTTTAAATTAATTTTAATTCTTATAGGTGATAAGTACTATTATCAGTTGGGAATTTTTATTGCCCATCCACGTTCAAGTAATTTTACAGTACTAGAAAACTGAATACAAGAAGGTTCGTTTGTTGTCGATTTTAACACCAATTCAAATCCTTCCTTACAGGACATGTCATCTATATCTATGAAACGTGCTTGATGTTTTGGAGGCAAGACATAATCTGATCCAAACTTTGCCATTCCTTTATGCAATAATGATTTAGAGAGTTGTTCTCTCATATTTTTTTCGTCATCAATAGCATCGTACCGAATCGAAGCAAAATGGTGATGAACTCCGGCCTCATAGTGTTCTGCAATTGATTTTTCATAATTGTCTGTTTTTTCATATTGTATTGCAGAGTTATGGTGTAAGTCTGCAGATGCTTTGTGATGTAGTGCAGCATTGTTATGATCATCTAGCAGAGAATATTCTAAAGCAGCTTGATGATAGTGGTTGGCAGCAACAGCAAAAGTTTCACCAGATTCTGTATGTTTCATGGATTCAGCAAATTTCTCAGCGTTCATCTTAAGAGAGTAGGCTTGGTCAACATGATCTTGAGCAGCTTCAATTGAGCCAGTTTGTGATATTTGTGCCACAGGAAGACCCTCAGGATCCAAGACTGAGAAAACCGTTCATCCAAGGATGTATTGTACAATAATAAGATAGGATTCCAACATCAGAGGGGCTTATTTCATAACTGAAAACATCGCTATTCTCTAACAATCCGCTGTTAAATACACCGTCTGGACCACCTTGAAAAGAACCAGATGTGACAGTGTGAGTTACTGTATCAAAATTGATCCATCGTGTTTTATCGTTTACTGATACTGTTAGTTCAGAATAAAGAAAATGGACTAAGTTTTTTGGATTATCGGCACCTTGTGGAATTGTAACATCAAAGGTTCTAGCAAAAACATCTTGCATAGTACCTGGGATCATCAAAGATCCTCCTACAAAAAAGATAAACATCAACAGTTGCCAGTTTTTCAAATACAGACAAATTGTACTTTTAGAGGATTTAATATCATTGTTAGATTATCAAAGATGAAAAAAGACAAACTGGAATGTGTTGTGTTTTCCCTCAGACTCAAATATCATTAATGTTTTAGTGTGTGTATTCCATTAGTTTTGAAAATATTCATTCATATTTTTAAATTAATACTTGTTAAACATTAATTCAGTATTGTTTTTCAGCATGTTTAGTTAAGCCTTAAAGATTTGATTCTATGAATACTCCAATCTGAATAAATCAATTTAGAAAAAATACCATTTGCCATTAGGTTTCTTGAAGAATCATTTTAGTATGAGATAATGTAAATAAAAGTCCTAAATGGTATTACTATACACAATCATAGGAGCAGTAATAACTGTGGGCATAATCTTGCTTCGATATTACCTTGCAGAACGGAAAAAAGAATCAAGAAATAACAAATTTTGTTTTAATTGTAATCTGAACTTTCCAAACAACTACACTGTATGTCCAAAATGTGGAATACCTTTTGGCTCATAGATATTTTTGGACATATTCTCTTTTTTTGCACCTTACAAAATAATGAGATTCTGAGAGATCAATCTTTTTCTTTTTATTCAATTAGTTAGATTATCTACTCCAATGCCAGGACTACATTGAATAGATATTCTTTTACTAATTCGCCTCTATTTGCATACTTTTCAAACGAATTCATTTATTTCTATGAGTATTAAATTAAAGTAATAAGAGTCAAGTATGCACTACAATCTTTTTTGTTAAAAAAAGAATATTAATTTAAAAACTAACTTTTTCTGAATTACCTTTCATCTTTGGATCTATTTTTTGAGACTGTATCTGTTTTCTTGATATTCTTTGTCGTAAAATTCTTTAATGAGTTTTTTTTCTGAAAGATCAGTCAAGATTTGCTCAGCTTTCTCCATATCAACATCAAATCTTCGATGAATATGACGCGATGTAGTAGACTCCTTTTGGTTTGTTCTATTTTTGATAAATTCAAAGATTATTTTTTCTAATTTTTTAGCATTAGTGTTTATTTCATTCACAAATTTTTTTAAGATGATTCCTAATTAATTCTCTTTTCTTTTTTCATTCTAATTTAATTTTATTTAGAAATTAAATAAAAAATAAACAAATGTAAAGATTTTACAAATCAACTTTTTATTTGATAATTTCACTACATGTTTTGATAGTATTCAAATAATTCCAAACATTACCTATGTGAAAACAGAGTTGTAATGATTTGTTGTCAATTGATAACACGGTGGTTTTGATTACTATCGTTATTTTTTACCGATTTTTTACAATAATTCTCTTATTAACTTCTAAAATATCCCAGTCATATCTCATATCCTATCGACGCCTAACTTGTGATATATTATTAAAAACATCACCCAGGCTAGAAGTTCATCTAGAAATGGACAAAAGTGAGGGAAGAAGGAAAGATAATGAGAGAATTGGCGTCTGGAACGAGAATAAATACGAATCAATAGATATCAAGTAAAATGCATCATCTGCAAGAGTGACTGATTTCCATCCAATATGGATAAATTCAAAATTGTTTGTTATTTTGGGTTTATGGATAATCAAAGAGAAGCAAAAACTTATTGAAAGAATTCAAGATAGTTATTTTTTTATAATATTTTGTGTCATTATCTAGTTTTATTAATTATGGATGTATTTGTGCTAGAGTCAATGCAAACTATCTAGAACCATTTTTTTTGATTCATTTTTTTCTAATTAAGATATTCATTTTATAATTTAGAAAATTAAAAAAACTTAATCTACCTTAATTAAATGGATTCAAATCTAAATTTTTATGGATTGGAAAAAATTACTAATCGAGAGATTGGACAACAAATGTAGGATTTGTAATCAAGAAAATGTTGAAAAATTAGATGTAGATTTTATCTACGGGCAGGAATACCTTGAAGAACAATATTTTCAAAATAAAGATGAAATGTACGTTTGGTTTGTTTTGCATTTCAAGGAGGAATCAGAATATTTACAATCCATTTGTATTGACTGTAAATCAAAAAAGATGGAGAATAAATCTATCCCATTATCAAAACTAGAAGAATTTCATTTTACACCAAAAGCAATGGACACAAGAAATAATGAGCTGGATGAATAAAAAAGCAGTAGAATTACTAGTGTTTGTAAGAGAAAATAGACAGTTTATTCCAATAGAGAGAAGACTAGAAAAACAATGGGGATTTGAGAGATAAATTTACTGAGATTGATAGAAACATTGCTTTAATCGAACATGGAAAAAAATGGCTCCCAAAGAGATATGCAGGTGTGATTGAACAAGACCTAAATGAAAATCCTGAAATCAAGAGTTTGGTAGAAAAACACTATAGACCAAAAATTCCAGAGACGGGTCATTAGCTGTAAAAAATATTGTTTTTCAAATTGATGTGTATTGAGAACAAAAGTTCCATATTCAATACAAATTAAGCACAATTTACCAATCTAACTAATAAAAATACTATTCATTTAGAACATTAGTATAAGAAAAAAGTAGCAAATGTTAGTCAACTTTGTGAATGTAAAGTAATAATAATTAACAAAGACAAAATTTTCCATGAAGATAAAATGCCCCAAATGCAATGAAGATGCTGAGTTGGCAATGGATTTTTCTTTAGTAACATGTGGTTCTTGCGATTTAGAGATGAGTTATGGAGAATATGTAAAATTTGTAGCACATAATCAGCCTAGATATTCAGACATTCTTGGAGATTATGCAGGTAGTACAGAAGGCCAAACTTCAGGTTCATTGGATGAATGGGATTAACCACATAGTAAAATCATTCATCAGATTAAAATAATTAGTTTGACGAGTTTCTAAACATCATTGGAATTTTTATTAGAAAATATACTTAACCTGATTGGGTTTTTGGTAGGGCTCGCTATTGGAATAATGTCAATTATTGGATTTAGAAATACAGGTAGTCCAACATTATTTAGATTAACAATTGCATTCTTTTCAATAAGTTTGGGATTTTTTGTAATCTGGGCAGGATACATGGCAGAAGATTTTGTCATAAAATCAGGAAATATAGAGAAAGGAATTCAAACTTTAGGAATAGGGATTCAAACCGTTGGATATTTTTTCATTGCGTTTTCACACAGTATAAAATCATTTTTTCCAAAATCAAGATATTTTAGATCTGTGGGAATTTTTCCACTATTCCTAGTTTCTTCTGCTCAAATAGAACACATCTTTAGATCAGTTTCATTCATTTTGCTGGCATATGGTGCAATTGAAACAATGCTATCATACTTTGAGAATAGAAACAAAGGTGCAATTTCGGTTGCTATCGGATTAGCACTCTTAGCATTTGGGGAGTTTTTAGGATGGTATTCGTTTGTATTTCCAGAATCAATCTTATATTCTGTATCAATGACAATCAAAATTGGAGGCTTGATAGCATTATTCATTCCAGTAAGCAAAATACCTTTGACCAAGATAAAATTTGATGAAGGATTAGAATAATTTCAATACAGGCTCAAAATTTAGAGGAATAATAAATTGTCAATTTCTTTTATCTTTTTAGTATATTGGAAAATATCATTGTCCTCTCATAGAAATTAGAAAAATAATCTAATAGAGAAAATGGCAGAATATAGAACACATATGAAAATCATTGGCGACATTCTGGCAACAACTCGGGATGATTTACGAGATGAGGATGGTGCAACAGTCACATATCTTATTAGGAAGGCAAACATTTCTCATTCCAGAATTTCAAGAATATTAAAAACTTTGGTATCACAAGGACTCTTAGAACAAGTGGATTCCCAGGGATCAAATAAATATAGAATTAGTACATCAGGAAGAGAATTTCTTCAAGCGTATTATACATTTACAAATTTTGCAAATAATTTTGGATTAAGCATCTAGTCTTCTGTTTCATCAAATTCATTTAAATCATCATCAAAGTCATCTTCAAAATTTGTATCTTCATAATCAGAAGAAGGTTCAGACATACCTTACAGATGAAAAGTCATTACTGTTAAAAACTTATTCTAAAGTAAATGATAATTAAACAAAAAAGAGTAGTGTGAATATTGAAAGTAAATTGTGATAACAAAGGAATTGAAAAAGCTGCTCAAATAATTAATCAGGGAGGAATTGCCATTTTTCCAACAGATACAGTATATGGAATAGGATGTAATCCATATAACATGGATTCAGTGAGAAAAATTTATGAGATTAAGTCAAGAAATATTTCAATACCATTTCCAATTTTAGCATATTCAAAAGAAATTGCACAAAGAATTACTTTTTTTGATAAATTTACTGAAAAAATTATAGAAAGATTTTGGCCAGGACCACTAACAATAATCCTAAAATTAACTGATGAAAATTTAAAAAAATCATTAAATTTAACAGATAAAATAGCTATAAGAGTTCCTAATCACAAATGCACTTTAGAGTTATTGAAGAAATGTAATTTTTTAGTAGGGACTAGTGCAAATATTTCTGGACATCCATCATTTACGGATCCTGATGAATGTCTCAAAAATATACAAAATTACGATATTTTTGTTGATGGAGGAACAATTACTAGTAAAGCAGAATCAACAATAATTGAAGTAGAAAATGAGAAAATCAAGATTCTTCGAGAAGGTTCTTTGAGTCAAGAGGAGTTTTTTGGATTATGAATTTAATCATTACTTGTGCTAGACATCTTGAACCTGAGACTCAGGAAGAATTGACAGATATTTTACGAGAATATGGAGATGCTGAAGCTATAGTTTCTATCACAAAAATGTCAGGAATTTTAACTGCTGAAACAAATCTTGAGCCAATAGAAATAGTAAGAAAAATTAAAGAAATGATTCTGGATGAACCATGGAGTATTAGGTATTGTCTACGAATCATTCCCATTCAAAAAGTAATTGAAACAAAAATTGAAGAAATAGAAAAAATAGCTACAGAAATGTCTGAACAGATTGCCGAGGAGGAAACTTACAGAATATCAATCGAAAAAAGAAATTCAGATTTATCTAGTCAAGAAATTATTTCAAAAATAGCAAATAAAATAAAAAATAAAGTTTCACTTGAATTTGCTGATAAAATTCTGTTAATTGAAATCTTAGGTAATAAAACTGGACTTTCCATATTAAAAAAATCAGATATACTAAGTATTGAAAAAATTAAACGCAGTATCTCAGAGTAATATCACAGCTTTTTCTACTAAAATATCCTCTAAAGGATTTTTCGAGTAAACTGAATCAAGTTGTTTTTTTGTTATCTTGAAATGTTTTTTGAGGAATAAATCATTATTTTTTGAATACAAATTAACAGACATTGGCAGTAATTCCTTGTATAATGAGTTTAGAATTTTTTTGTTTCCTATTCCAATTAAAATAAAACTTTTTTTGGGTTTTATTCCAGCATTTTTAATTGCATCAGAAATCTGTCCAGTTAATGCAAAACGCATTAAGATATCAGTTTCAAGTTTGTTTGAAATCAAAATATTATTTTTTTCAGATTCGAAAGATATAGATAAAATTTTTTTTAAATGATTGTTATTCAAAACAAAATTACTTGATACTGCTTGAAGTTGGATTTTTGGATATTTTTTTCTTAAATTATCAAGGAACTTTACATCAAAGATTTTTTGATCCTTGATTTCAATTATTTGAATTGATTTTTTTAAGACTTCAAAAGTTAGTTTTTTGCTAGAGCCACCGTGAATTACAGGGATGATACTTACAATGTCATTATTTTTTATCTTAGTAGATTTTCCCTCCATTGCAGACGAATCAGATCCATTTATTGCAATCAACATATTTTTAGTATCCAGAGCAGGAGTATCAATAGGTTTTAATTCTATTAACAAATCAAGCAATTCTTGAATGGAGATACTAGATTTATCGAGGAGCAATTGTTCAGTTGAAAAAGATTTTTTTGCTCCACCAACAAATTTTACGGTAATCATGTTAATCTGATTAAAGACTTAGAAATTTAGTATTTTATTTATTACTCGGTTTTCTCTTCTGTAGTTTCAGTTGTTTCTTCTGCAGTAATTGTTTCTGTAACAATTTCAATTGGAGTTTCTTCAGTAGTGGTTTGCTCTGGAATTTCCTCAGATACAATAGTTTGTTCAGGAGTTTCTGCTTGAACTTCTAGGTCTATTTGTTCCTCAGATTGTGAAGATTCAATTCGTGCTTGTTTGGCTTTTTCTTCACAAATCTCTTTTTTGATAAATTTTGTGATATATCCAGCTACTTCATTTTTTAGACCTTTGGAACGTATGATAGAGATTTGATCAAGGATTTTTTTGTTATCGGCAAAATCTTCACCAAACTTAGATTTGTGTCCATCAAGTACCTCATATGAGAGACGCTTTATCCTATCCACTCCTCGTAAAAAGAATTAGGGTATTTTATACCTATATTCCAAGGAATGAATTTGAATTATTTTCTAGCAGTGATGACATTTCGTCAAATGATTTTCCTAGAATTTTTGAAGCACAAAAGATCACGCTAGGAATAAAGATGGCTTGCCCAGATTTCATTTCAAAACATCTAGAAAATCTCACAGGGCCATCAGTTTCAACAAGGATTTTTGATTCATCTGTTTTAGACAGTAAAGTTTGCTTATCATTTGCATAAACCATTACAGGTCCATATGATACAAAAAATCCCATATCCATGGCTTTTTGAAGTTGTTTTTTACTCCCATCAAACCAATGAAGCAAAGTATGTTTAGTGTTGTAGGAAGTCATTATTTGGAAAACTTCATCAATACTTTTTCTTGAATGAATAGAAACTGGCTTGTTAAATTTTTCTGCAATAGATAATAATGTTTCAAATACCTGAACTTGTCTTTTAGTATCTTCATCATTTTTGACATAAGTTGGATCTAATCCTATTTCTCCTATTCCAGAAAGAGTTTTGTGATTCTCTTCTATCAAATTAGTAATTTGTTCAAGTCCATCATTAGCAGATTCAGGGTGAATTCCAATGAATGGTAAAACCAGATTACTTTTTTTGGCCAGGTTTAAAGTTTGCAAAGAATTTTCATTATCTGTTGAGACACAGCAAGCTTTTATTTTCAGAGTCTCCATTCCTTTTAAGATAAATTGGATATCAGAAGAGTATGAAGAATCAGACAAATGTATATGAGAATCAAAGTACCACGTCATTTCTTTGTCAATTCTTAAGATAGTCTGTATAAATCGATTCCTTAGTGATATTTTTTCACTCATTATCTTTTTTCGGAAAAAACTAAAACAAGATTCATGAAATCCTCAGAACTAGGACTATCTGCCATGTATAGAATTTTGAAGAAAGCAGGAGCTGAAAGAGTAAGTGACGAATCAGCAGATGAGTTAAGAAGGATTATTGAAGAATTTGCCAACAGTATTGCAAAAAGTGCAGTAGATATGGCGTCTCATGCAGGTAGAAAAACTGTAAAAGGCGAAGATGTAAAGTTGGCTTCCAAACCATTTAACAAATTCTAATCTAAAGAGTTTGTTGCCATGCAAAAATCTAATTTAACAGCATGGCAAACCATGTGAAATAGAGAAAATCACAAGATTGTTGATAAATTAGAAAAAAAGAGAATGGCTCCGGGAGGGAAATTTGTTAATTTAGTTTGACGCCCTAACTAAAATAATAAAATTTGATAAATAACAAATTCAGATCAGATTATATCAAATTTCATAATCCTAATGGAGATTATGAAATAAAAAAATCTATGATTAATTTTTAACAATATTAGGATGGTTTATTGGATTCTATTATTGGAATCTCCTACCTATGAATAAGTATCTGCATATCTGGAAAAAATTAAATTTCTTTACCTATGTATGCTCTTTCTCCATGTTGTGTTACATCCAACCCAATATCTTCATCTTTTGGATCTACTCTGATTCCGCCTGGCCATAATTTTGACATTATGCCCAATAACGAAATTGTTACACCAAATGCATAGCTTACCACAATTACTGCAGCAATAATATTGATAGCCTGTTGTTCCAAACCTTCTGGTGTGCCTGTCCATGCACCAATTCCCAATCCATCACCATCTCCTGCAGTACCAATAACTGTCAGCTTGGGATTTGCTATTTTGGCACCTTGTGCATATGTTAGTAGTCTTCCATGTGGTACATGCATACCATTAATGTTGATAAAATGTGCAGTTTTTCCAGAGCAGCCAATCCCAGAAAAAACAACTGCCTTGTCTCTTTGTATCTGTAGTTCAGCTAATGCCATTTGAATTGCACTAATGATGCCGAAATCACCACAGCCAGGACATCAGTCATTATGTACATCAGTCTTGTAATCAGCTAGTCTGAGTGTCATTTTATTTTATTATTCACCTGTTGCTGCATCAAAAAGAGCACACTCACAACTGTCTCTTTCTCCCCAGTATGGACAAGTACAATGACAATGCGGTAACAGTAAACCACATTGTTCACAACATGTATAGTCATAGTTTGTAGAATTATAATTATTATTTTACCCTTATTGGAAATTGTGTTTGATTTATCCTTGTTTTTATTTAGATGTTGTAAATCCGTATGAATCAACATGATTGCAGAACTGATGTTTACAACCTTGCCTAACTCATCCTTAATAGTAGTCAGTAATGATTTTGTATTGTCTGCATTAATTTTTGTGATTATGTCATAATTTCCTGAGACCTCACTTATCTCTACTACATTTTCAAGATTATTTATCCTGTCAAGCAATGCTTCTTTTTCATCAATTCCACAACTTATCAGAATATGTGCTCCAACTCTTTTCTGATTGTTTTCTTTCACTGTCACCATCCTTGACCCATTGCTGCTCTGAGAGATTCTTCGAAAATCATTTCATAGTTCTTATAAAATTTTGTTTGTTTTGTATGAGAATTTTTATGCTCGTCAAGTATTTTGCCATCTAAATCTATTCTTCGTATCTTCTCTAACATTGTCATATTATCTATACATGGAGATTATATTTGAAGTATTTTGTAACATTTCTTGAAATTTATATAGAATAGCTATGAATATTTTAATAAACATATAGTTTTAATGAAATATTACTTATATTTATCAAATGATAATTTACACTGAATTAATATGGCATGGGTAGTACAATGTCCAAAACATGGAAAAGTTTTAGAGGATTATCACTTTGAAGCCTTAAAGAAACTAGAATTACACAGCAAGGAAGAAAGAGAGTATGAGGAAATAGACGAAGTCTTTCTCTATGAAATTCAAGAACAAACAATATGGGAAGTCAAAGGAGAAAAATGGATACCGTTAATTTCTAATAATAAGACTTTTTATCGTAGTTTAACGTAGTTATTTTTTGAATGGCTCAATCAGTGGATGGCTTGAAATATCAAAAATACCCGATAATATGTGAAAAACTTCTCAAGGAGCCAAAAATAAGATTTGCAGGTTTTGTTGACTATATGGGTAATCTAATCTTAGGTGATTTTAGAAAGGGAGTAACTCCTCTAAAAGACGAGTCAGAGAGACGAAAAATATTCTTAGAGGTAGCTCTGAGAGTGAGAACAAGAGAAGATTTTGACTATAATGTAGGACCAGTTCAGTATGCTGCTTCACGGAGAGCCAAAGTAGTCGTGATGACGTTTCCAGTCAAGGACAAAATTCTCTTTGTGTCTACTGATCCTGATGTCGAGATTGACACAATAGCAAAAAAGATAATTAAAATCTGCGGAATTTAATCATTATTCACAATATCATGTATAGATTGATTTGTTAACAATGATTGAAAAATACTGATACTTCAACATTATTTTAACTATATCCTACCTATCAAAATCATGGATAAAAAACTAGAAACAATCGAACAGAAAATAAGTTGCTCATTTCTCTCTAATATGCATCAGATAGATAGGTCACAATATCTAAACTATTGTCTTTTGGCTATCAATCTAGAATTATTTTATAAAAAAAGATTTGAAGATAACCACATAGTATATCAGACAGGCGGTTTGTATTTTTGAACAATAGGGAAATTATGTGATGATCAGAAGTCTTTAGTATTTAATCAGACTAATTCAGATGTTGAAACTACTCATATCATCTGTCCTTATCCTTATCTTGGTTTCAACGGCTAGTAGTGTAGCTTTTGGAGAATCCATTACTGAGAAATATTACACTCAACCCTATTGGATTTATCAAATTGAAATTGAATACACCGGAGATAAACAATTTTACATTTTTTGGGATGGAAAGCGGATAAATGATATTATTCCAGATGAAAGATCAGACACATCAGAAATGGAAGTACATACGACTTCTAATGAAACAACATTACAAATTTTTGATTCTGGAGATGTTAACAATCTAAGTGCCGATGTTAGAATTTTAGATGTCATTGAGATAAGACCGATGACCACTGAGGAAATCAAAAGAGCAAAATCTCTAGGTATAGAAGACCCAAAAGATAAGAGAATTGCAGAATTAGAAGATAGAGTCTTGATTTTAGAAGATGAAAATTTCAATTTAGAAAAAGAGGTGGCACGATTGAATGAGATTGTTAACACATTACAAGATGAAATTAAAAAATTAACTGACGAATTCTTCATTGCAATTCAAAATCAATTTAATTGGTTCCAGAGCAAGATAGGAAGTTAGCGATAATAAGATTTTTCTTAATGGTTTCCTGTCTATATTCCTCAAGAATTAATTTTGCTTTTGTTTGGAGTTGCTCTATTAACTCAAAAGTTGTGGCACTTCACCCCCAAATTCACACGGTGTTACATGAACTAGATCCAATTTGGCATTACACTTGAGTGCCAAAAAGAGAGACTTTGGAAAAAATTTCTTTGCAGATTCAACCCCATCAATTGCAACAAGTATTCTTGAAAAGTCCATACTTTATTACATGAACGATGTGGTTTATTGTCATTCTTCTCAAATTGGGCAAAAAGAATAGTTACCTAGATTAGAATTTTATATTAAAGCACAAACTACCATTACTGCGAATTTAGGGTTTTAAGATTGAGGGATTTTAAATATGTAATCCAGCAAAAAATACTAAATGGTAATTTTATGGATAGGAATTGGAATAGGAATTTTAATAGCGATAATCCTAATTGTCAAATCAATTAAAACATCATCTCATGATGTGTTAGGTGTCAACATTTATTGTAAAAAGTGTGGATTTAAGACAAATGGACTAAAGTGTCCTAGATGTGAAAAAAAATCCCAGTCATTTGGTGTTTAATTTTAATTCCAAATTATAATACTCAAAATATCTAATCATCAATTGAGCCACCTTGACCAAACAAAACAGGCAGGGAATAGGTACTTGTAATATTTTCAATATTTCTGAATATTTCAACCATTTTGTCCAAACCAAGTGGGGTTCCATGAGATACTTTAACAAAAATGTCATATTTGCCCCAGATGCCGTTTATCTCCGTAACTTCTTTCATACTTTTTAAATGAGTGATAATTTCTTTTTCATACCCAGGATTACAAGTTAGTAAAATGTAAGTTTGCATTTCTAATTACTATACACCATTAAGAGATATAATCCAGCTGGATTCTTTTTGTTAGAATTGAAACATAGAAATTTTCTCCCAATTTGAGGATAATTTGCACACAGGAAACAAACCTCAATGAGATTTGACGTCATCTCATTTTACACGTGGGTCTAAATTCAACTTATTACACAACTTTTGTTGCGGTTGTTGATAATATGAAATTATCATTTTACCATTAGTGATTCTAGTTTGGAAGATGTCATATGCCCCAAATGTTCCGTTAACTTCTCTCACTGATTCTATATGCTTTAGGTCTTCAATTACAGCTTTTTCAGAACCATGATCACAACTGTTCAAGACATAGGCAGTTTCCATGGTATAAGTATGCTAAAAAAATATTAAACAATTAAATTCTAATATTTGAATTCTTAACATTAATCTCAAACTATTGAGTCTAATCTAAAGAGTTAGTTCAAACGTAAATGTCCAATTAAACACTTTTTTTGTATCAATTTTAGGGGAAAATTAGGAAAACAACGTATGTAAAAGTAAAATACAGATCAAGATGAGGTTTTAATTGACATTCACAATTAGAGAAACAGGATTTGTTAACGGTATAGGATCATCAAGATTTTCCCACACAAACATTGTTACATCGTACATTCCAGGAACTTTAGAATTCCATGACAATGATGAACTAATCATTTGTCCCGGCAAAAGAGTACCAGTAATCCAAGAAAGATGAACTGTTCTATTATCGTCAGAATTTTTTATTTGAACTAGATATGCAAACTGCTGCTCTTTATCCTGATTGCTTGCCAAATCACATGTAATTTGTATCTGCTGGTCAACTAATACATTAGTCAATTCATTTCCAAAAGAATCAACTGTTTTACATTCATTCATAGATATTCTCTCAAGAGGTGGTACAACAGTGCCTATGATTGTGGTAGATGTGACATCAAGCTCATCTGCTACTGTATAGGGATTAGGCAATGTATTATCCTCATATTCTGCAGTTACTATGTCACTCTGCCCAACCAATAACCTACTACCAGACGATTCGCTTGTGGTACTAAAAAATAATTTTCCCTCAAACACACCTGTCATCTCACCAGTCTCAATTACGGTAAGGTCTACTCCTCCAGCATCAGAGTCAGACCACACGTCAATACTAAAATTGTCAACTGCCTCAGGATTCAGATTCATGTCAGGATCAATTACGCGTATTATTCCGGTTCCTGTTGCAGGATAACTTGCCTCAAGCCACTGCACTTCTCCAATACTCCACCGTATTGGAGCAGAACCCAGGACAGTCTCATTTTCAGTGTATTCAAAAGATATTGTAATTCCGTCATCGTTGTCTGCCTCTAAAAATCCGTTAGTAGGACCACCATTATTTGAGGGTCCAGTTCTTGGGTTTGTATCATCACCAATGCTGCACTCAGAAGAGTTATTACGTGACTGGATGCCTGTGTTGGGATTGCCATCTGCATCATGGCAGAATCCAGTTAGGATTACCTCTCCTGTAAATATTCCAGTACTGGGACCAGTCTCAACTAGCTTGTACTGGTCAAGTGTATGACCTCTTGTTGAGATTTTGATCGGATTAATGGAATCATTTCCAATCTCATCAATTGAATATGTATCAAAATTAAAATCGGGAGCAACTATGGTAATGAAGATCTTGTCAGTCCACGTATATGTCACCTTGTCAAAACCTAATGGTGAAGCAGCGTAAACAGGAGTAACACATGTCACAACAATACTGGTTAAAATTATTGATGACAACAAAAGTGTTTTTTGCAACTGCATCCAATGGAGTGAACTGATTGATATTGTTTATGTGTTGGTTCATCATATACTATAATCATCTTATCACATATAGTACATTGACTTGTCAGTAACACTTGAGGGGGTTGATGGGAATTTGTTGCCTACCTGTGTCTCTGCAACTGCTGCAGCTTCATTTAGTATAGCATCAGTTTCTTGTGAAGACAACCCAGAGTCTGCAAAGGAATAATCATCACCCATAGATCCTGGCATCATGTCTCCAAGCATATTGCCCATTGATTCTAACTCTTGGCTTGCCTGAGGTATTATTTTGTTCATTGCAGGACCAACTGCTCTCATTGTGTGCATTGCAGGTTGCATTGATGCAATTGCATCTCCAAGAGTACTTATTGTAGATAGCCTTAGTTGTGTCCGATCTACTGCTGTCCGCATATTTCCTAACAGTTTGTTTGTCTTTCTGATTTGCACCAGCTCGTTTGCCAGGATCTTACTTGCATGTATATCCTTGTTCTGTTGAGCCTGTACTATTTTCTGAAATAACTTGTCATCTTTTTGGTTGAGCTGTTTTGATGTATTATCTAATTTTGATATGGGTCTGTTCAGGCCTCTTACTGCATTATCTACGCGTGGTTTTAGAGGTGCCTTTTGTTTGAACACACCTGAAATTCTGTCTGCAAATCCATCAGAAGGAGGTCGGTTCCATGCTTGTCCAAAACTGGCCATTATAATATAATATGAAAAATTCAGACTTAGTGGACAAAGTTGAATTTAATGAACAAAAGTGATCGTTTTGCTAAAACTAACAAAATTTTGGTCAATTATGTATACTACAGTGCTAGTATTGGTTCTGATATCTTAATAGAAATCAAAAAACTTTCATCCTATCTTGCCTCTTAATTTGATTTCCTCAGAGGAGTTTGACGGAGTTGAAACATCGACATATCTAAGCTCATACCAGTCACCAATGTGTACTGTATCCCCATCAATGGTTCTCGGAATCTTGATTATTACTTCAAACATTCCAGTATTTTCTCCTGTCTCTCTTAGGACAGAGGTATTTGCGTCAAAGACAGGATTGCTCAGAGTGGTCCTTATTCCTCCTTCTCCTCTATACTCTATTCTGCTTAATGGAATTCTATCTTCATCCCTTGAGTCAAGGTTTGCATCAGGTTCGTAGATTCTCACAGTGAACTCATGTCCAATTCTTGTCTTGCCGCCACTGTTGGAGGTCTGTACCTGGGCGTATGTTTGTGACAAGGGTATAGATTTTGAGCTTTTTTGCGGATCCCCTCCAACATCAGTCTCATCAAGGTATGTTACCTCAACTATATCATCCTGGCTTAATGGTTCTCCATTTATGGAATCGGGAAGCTGTAATTTTACATAAAACTGTCCTGTGTCAAATCCAGTTTCAGTCATCCTTTGAGGACCCTCGATAGGAATTCCATTTATTGAAAATTCAAGCAGATTTGTTGCATCAACAATGTCTACTCTGTCCGGACGTGTATTAAGATCATCATCTGTAATATAGAAATTCACTATAGAGCCTTCAGAGGCAGGAACGTTTGTTATTTCTGCAGCAGATGCTTTTCCAGTGTCTCCTTTGATTGTTGATCCTGAACTAACATTTGGTTCTGCAACAGGAGGAGTAACGGTTGTCTCTTTTTGGATTTTTTCTGAAGAAGGTGATTGCTGCACAAATTCTTTTATGACTGACTTGATGTATCCACGTTCTTCTAACTTTAGAAAAGTTGTATTACTCAAACATGCAGGTTTGTCAGATTGCAGAATTACCAATACGTAGTCAGTTTTGCACAATACATCTTTTAATTCGATTCCTTTTTCCAGTTGTTTTCTGGGAGATTCTATATCGTCGTCATCTCCAAATGACATCCCTGAAAATCCCATACTTGCAACAAGTGGTAAAATTACAGCAATAGCAGATAACTGAAAATACTTGAGAACCATCAAAATGTAATTGTGTGACAAAGGTTAAAAAAGTTAGAGATAGTTTTAATCAAATACGATGACGAATTATTTTGTTGGTGTGTAAGATCATACTCAATTACAATTGATTTAGATTCTTTTTACCTGCTGCACTATCATGAGTTTGTTCCTGGTTTGTGTCCCTTTTGGTTTTGTCCTCAAAACATATCCACAGCAAGGACAGTGTTGCCTTCCCAGTTAATAAAAATCTGACATTGAGAATATCTTTTTTGTCCTATTGCATACCTTCCATTCATTCCAGGCTTTTTTGCACTGTATCTTGTACATATTCCCTTGTAGACCATTTGAACAAGTCCGATTTTACATTACTATAAATCTTTTAAAATAAATCAAATTAATTCATGAAATTTGCTTGCATGTGATCTGTGCATTCATTTAGTAAAGTACCTTCAAAATCATCAACAGTACAACCACATTGTAGTTCCATGAATTGGATGTTTTCATTATTTGTATCCTGTATTTTCATTAAACAACATTTGCAAAATTTGTTTAAAAGATAAAGGGAGGAATCATCAGTATTCGATTTTGTAATAGAATCTAATTGTAACAATAGATCATATTTACTATTACCACAATGGTTTTCCTTCTTTTTCCAGATGCTGATTGTATCTTTTACATAATTTTCTAGAATCAAATATCTGCCAGATATACAGTACAAGATATCCTATCGATACTGCCATTATCGCAATTACAAATCCTATCAGAACTGCAGATGTATCTTTCTGTGGGAGGCCACCAGAATACTGTAAAAATTCCATATCTGCAGTTATTGATTGTTCTATCTCATCACCTATTCCCAAGAACAAAAATGGGATAAACACTACAGTCCAAAGTGAAAATCCAATTACCATAATTATGATTCCACGCCTGATCTTTCCAATGTAGAGATGTCCCACTCCCATTATTCCAAATAATCCTACAACTATAGACAAAACAAGTGTTGCACTCTCGCTTTTGTATTCGCTTGGTTTTGGTTTTGATTCATGTCTTGGTTTGTCAACTGCAACTGAAATTTTTTCTTCCTCTGAATTTTGTTTTTTGTATGTATCAGAGTCAATTTGTTTATCTATTTTTGGTAATACTTTTGAATTCATTTTAGACGGGGAAGAGTCTACATATTTTGAAAAAGCCTTAACATCAGCTTGTACTGCTGTCAAATAATTAGAATTGGTACCCCAAAGTAGGCCATCATCTTTAATTTTGTTTCGTTTTGGAGTTATTGCATTTGTTGCTTCTTTTGAAATGTATACTGTTCTGCCAGTTTTGGTCTTTGTTATTCTTGCAGGGATTTTTACAGTCAACCTTCCTTGAGAAAAACTAGTGTCCTTTTTTCTTATCTGAACTGCCTCACCAATTCTCATTCCTGATGACAACAAAGCAAGATACAAGGATTTTTTTGAATAACTAGCAATTTTTAGAATATCATGTATCTGATCCATAGATAAAGGATATTTTTCTTCTTTGATGAGTTTTGGAAGCGTGACATTAGCCTTGATATCTTTCTCAGATATCTTTATTCCACGATAATGTAGATATGATTTTAACAAAGAAAAGTAAACCTTTAGTGTCTTCGGAGAAATTCCTTTCTTAAAACTCCAATTGATCCAAGATTGGTATACATCACATGCTGATTCTTCCCTTTGTGTTCCATCTAAGGCAAGAAACTCTTGAATTACATTTTCAGAGTCATGTGAGTACTCAGAGTTACAAAAAATGTCAAACTGATCAAGTACAATACGAGTTGAATTATTCAAGGATTTACTTTTAGTTGAAATCTTATCAAAATAGCTGTCTCTTGTACGTTGTTTGGATAAAAATGTCATTCAGTATGATTAGAACGCATTTGTTTTTTAATCAAACTATTGCGTCTAATCTAAAGAGTTTAATTGTTCATTTTGTGTTTTTCAAAACGGTACTCTGGCAGAACGGTTATGCGTGGGCCTGCAAAGCCTATACAAGGGGGTTCGACTCCCTCGGGTACCTTTATTCAACTGTTACTTGTCCTTCCATCCAAGGATGTAACGTACAATGGTAATCATAGATTCCCGTTTCATCAAATGTTAATGAAAATGACTGGTATGGATCAAGGTAACCGCTGTCAAAAAGATCAGTAGGCGCGTCATAGAATCCTGAAGTTACACTGTGAAAAGCTGAATCTTCATTAAGCCAAGTTACCTGTTTTCCTTTCTCAATTACTATTTGAGATGGAATGTAACATTGATCATTTTCCTCACATCCTGGACGAGAAACTTTGGTAGGCATGATCACGTCAGATTCAACAATCAAATCAGAATCTTCATCTTGAATGGAGTCATTGAAAAAGGATAAACCAATAGCTACAAGAATCAAGATTCCAATTGTTCCAATAACAGTTATTTTTTTAAGCAAATCACATCATATCCAAAACAGAGTTATTACATAATTACCAAATTCTCTAAATATATAGCATATTAGAAAAATAGATTGTCTCAGAATAGGAATGGATTGCTGGAATACATACCAGGTTCACACACACTTTTAGTACAAAAAAATTCCAGTCCTCCTCTAGAAGGATTTGCAGAAAATATTCAGGAAAGCATTCATGAATATGCTGAAAATTCTAAAAGTGAAGTTGAGAAAGGTAATAATTTTCTTCAATGGGTATTAACAAGAGTTTTTGAGGCTACTGAAGATGATGCAGCCGATGCAATTGTTGATGGTGCAAATGATCTTGGTATTGATGCTTATCTTCCAGTAGATTTTTCAGATAATACGATTAGATTATTTCAATCAAAATATGGGACATCACATTCACTAGAAGCAATTGCCAAATTCAAAGAGGATGTAAAAAGATTACTTGCAAAAGATGTGACAAAAATGAGACCAGAATTAGCTCAACTTGTCACAAAAATTAAAGAAAAAAATCTCAAGATAAAATGTTGTTATGTTACAGATCAGAAAGTAGAATATGAAGATGAAATTGTTGAGATTATCGACCAAGAAAAGATCATTCAAAAGTTATGGGACAGAATTAAAAAACCTGCAGCTGGAAAAAAATCATCCATTAAACTAGAGAGAATGCTTAGACATGAAAATACCATACTAGGAATTTTAAAGCTGCGAGAACTTACTGAATTTGTAAGCAAGAATAGAGACTATGTCTTTGAATCAAACATAAGACAATGGATGCAATTTAAGACCACAGTTAACAAAGGATTACGTGAAACATTACAAAGCAACCCAGGAAAATTCTTCTATTACAATAATGGAATTACAATTGTAGTTAGTGACTTTGCAGAATTAGGAGAGAGCATAATTGAGCTTAATGCACCACAGATAGTTAATGGGGCACAAACATCAAACTCTATTCTTGATCATTCAAAGAGAACAAAAAACACAGAAGGCTCTATGACAGTTACTATAATCAAAGCAGATGATGAACAAGAACAAAATAACATCACAAAGTATAGAAATTCTCAAAATTCAGTGAGAGGAAAAGATTTAGTTTCATTGATGGATTTTCATAAATCAATTAAATCACAGTTAAAAAATTGTGGTTACTTTTATGAAATTCAGGCAGGTTCTTTTGATACAAAAACCAAATCAAAACAGTGTGCATATGAAGGAGATGCAACGTACAACAATTATCTTCCAAATAACCACAAGAAAGTTATTGTTGCAAAAGATGCTATTCAATCTCTGGTTGCAGGAATAGAACAAAGGCCAACTGAAGCATATAGTTCACCAGCTCAATTTCTTCCAAGAGGAAGCAAATATGATGACATCTTCAACGATAATCTAAAGGATGATTACAGAATTTTACTATATCCATATCTTGTCAAAGAATTTGCAAAAAAATCATTAAAGTATGGGAAACAAGGAGGTCACAAAACAAAAAGATATGCAACCTTATTTTTTGTAGCAGTATACTTTAGAATATTACACAAGAAAATTCTTGAATCAAAAGGAGACTTTAAGGGCGACATAAGAAAATTAGAGCCTATTTTTTGTAGTTTCAAACTTAATTCCAGAATTTTGAAGATCACAGATGTAATTGTAACTAAATTCCTTGAAGATACAGTGGTAGATGATGAGATTGAAATGGCCAATACAAAGCATAATTTCTTTTCCCAACATGTTTGGAATGATACAATGCTTAGGGTAATTGATAAGAAAATTAGGCAAGAAGAGGAAGAGATTTTGGCATTGAAGAAACTAACAAGTAGTTTATTATAATTTCAAAAGGTAGAAGTCCAACCAAGTAAAAATCTTGCAGGAGGTTTACATTGGCCAGACTACCTACCTTAATTCAGTACAAACAGGTAATATTTAACATAATTTTTGTGTGAGGGATTATTCCAGAATGTTTTTTATATCGATTAAAAAGAGCAAGAACGCTTTGGGAACGAAAGAAAAATGCGCAATTTGTGGTGAAAAAATTGAACTTCATTTCAACCCAATGGATGAATGGGGAATAGAAGGTTCAATTTGTGGAAATTGCTATTCTAAAAAAATTAAAGAGCATTATCCTGGAGAGCATGTCAGAGTAAACGAACATTTAGACTAGTTTTGATTTTGAATATTTATTAGCATTAAGACAATTCCATGCTAGAGGGTCATCTTTTACATCTTTTTCTTCTAAAAATTTAATATCAGTAATTGTTTTTTTTCTTTTCAGTAAGTTTATTTGAAAACTAGAAAATTTTTTGCAATCACAGTAGTTATACAAACATACATCATCATCTCCTTCATCATGATCTTGAGCTTCATGACCACAATTGCACAAAGCATCTTTTTTTACATCAATAAGTGATTTTTTTGTATATACACCTAATCTAAGATATGCCTCTCCTCCATGGCCTTTCTTGAATCGTTCATAATTTTCAGATTTTTGCAATTCCTTAAAGAAAGACAGATTGGTATCCTGTTTTTGAGAATCTGAACCCATAATAAACCAGTAATTATCATCAGATTCTACAAATCTGACTTTGATTGAGGGATCTAACCACCAATGAATAGTCTCATGCCAAAGAGATGCCGATTCTTTTCTGTCAGTCATTAAAGGAACAACATTCATTCTAAGGTCATAGTATCTGTAAGCAACACCAACAAAATCATCAAACCAAGGAATAGATGATTGTGGAGACAATGCAGAAAAATCACACCAGAGCTTATTTATCTGATCTGAATTAATGGTAATACCCTTATATCAGAGTTTTACAGTAAATTACGTATGGTTTCCTATAGGACTAGTATGCAGATCGTAGCAGATTTACTGACAGCTACTGAACAATCTGGACAAGAAGGCATCAAAACAACATCACTTCTAACAAAGGCAAACTTATCACATTCAAGATTATCAAAATTCTTAGAGAATTTGACCGGTGCAAATCTCATTAACAAAATTGAGTTTGACGGCAAGAATACTTTTGTAATTACTGCAAAGGGAAGACAATACCTAGAATCGTATGTAAAGTTCTCAAGTATTGCCGAATCATTTGGACTAGAGCTTTAAAATCTATTTTCTAGATCTTCTTTTAGCATTGGCTTTTTGTCGTTCTTTTCTTTCTTGGTAGGAGCTGTACAAAATAATGATAGATATTCCTGCAATTGAACCATAAAATAATGGAATTAGTGGTTGCTCATATATTTCTCCAGTAATTGGAGATACAAGGGATATTGGAATGCCTGCAACCATAAAAATTAGTATTATTAAAAGATATTTATCCACAAACTGTACGGTTTACAAAACCATATATCTTTTTAATTTTACGAAGTGATAATAGAAAAATTATGATAAAAATGCTTGATATGTTGGGCTTAGTTCTTGTTGCAATAATGTCATTGGGTTTTGTAGGTTTATTCCAACCAACTATTGAAGCTGGATTATCACCGTTATTTTGGGGTTGTGCAGGAGCAACTCTTATGATAATTTTTTATAGAAAGATAAAAAGAAAACAAGAAGAGAGTTAGAAATATTTTATTTTTTGTTAAGACGTGATCAGGTATTGATCAACCGACAGATCTATAAAGGAGAATTCGACGTAAGTTGTGAGGGGAGATTGACAGAACAAACTAAACAATGGTGGGAAGGTTTAGGAAAAGAACTAGAAACAGATATTGAAACCTTCGATGAATCAAATTCTTAATAGTTTTCTAGATAATTTTAAAAATTTTACAAGATAAAGCCTCGGACGGGATCTGAACCCGCGACCTAACGCTTACGAGGCGTTCGCTCTACCAGGCTGAGCTACCAAGGCACGTTTGGGTAAATCTATCAAAGTTAATAAAAAGCCTTTCCGGGTTGGAATAATTGAAGAAAACAATTTCTGGGATTAGAGGAATATTTGGAGAGGATCTTAACCTAAAAGATGTTTTAGAATTTTGTAATAATTTTTCATCTTTAATAAAATCACAAAAATGTGTTATTGGAAAAGACACAAGACCTTCAGGTCCTATGATGAAAGATACAGCCAGTGCTGCATTAATGAAAAATGGAATTGATGTATTTAACTTAGGAACAGTGCCAACTCCTGTGGTATTTAGAGAAGCAAGAAAATATGGTGCGGGGATAATAATTTCCTCATCACACAATCCTATAGAATGGAATGGAATGAAATTCATAATTGAAGGACGAGGAATTAATGAGAGGGAACTTCCACAAATTATCGAGCATCAAGATATTTCAAACTCAAAAATTGGAACTGAACAAGATATATCATCATCTTATATCGAGGATGCTGAAAAAATCATAGGAAGTATCGAAAATCAACCTGAAGTAGTAGTGGATATCGGAGGGGGTGCAGCAAAGGACTTTGCACCAGATTTGCTAAAAAAGATAGGATGTAAGGTGGAAGTAATAAATGAAGAACTTTCAGGAAGCTCTAGAGGTCCTGATCCTACATCTGATGAATTAACAGATTTAATTTCAGCATCCGCAAAAAAAGAGATAGGGTTTGCTTTTGACTTGGATGGAGATCGTCTAGTTGTGGTTAGAAATGGAAAGAAGCAAATTCCAGATGTGACATTGGGGTTGGGTGTTGCAAAAACTCTGGAATTAGGATACAAAAATTTTGTTCTAAGCATTGATTCGAGTATATCAATTGAAAAATTCATCAAGGAAAAAGGGGGGACTGTTCAACGATCCAAAGTAGGAGAAGCAAATGTAATTGATCTCATGTTAAAAAATAATGCTCAAGCAGGAGGAGAAGGAAGTAGTGGAGGATTCATCTTGCCGGAGTTTAATTACTGCAGAGAAGGAATCCTCACCAGCGGCTTAATTTCTTCTATGTTGGGAGATTCAAAATTCAATGAAGTTTTGGATTACATGGAAAGCTATCACCAGATTAGAGAGAAAACTGAAGTGGATTCAAATTTCCATGACAAAGTAATTGAGGAAGTGAAATCTAGATTTTCAAGAGAATATTCAGAAATAAATTCACTAGATGGAATTAAAGGAACTATTGATGAGGATAGTTGGGTGTTGATTAGAAAATCAAACACAGAGGACATCATAAGAGTTTCGGCAGAATCAAATGATGAAGAGAAATGCAAAAAAATTGTCAAAGACACATTAGGACTTGTAAAACAAAGCTATGACAAAGTTAGATGAATCCTCAATCATCAAAATTTTTCAAAGTAAATTAGGAAATAAGAAATTCGTTTCGGAAGATGTTGAAGTTTTCAATTTTGGTAAAAGCAGATTTGTGGCAAAAACAGACACCCTTGTAGAAAGTACAGATATTCCATCCAAAATGAAATTAGGAGATGCTGCAAGAAAAAGTGTTGTTGCATGTGTAAGTGATTTTGCTGCAAAAGGTATCAAGCCACAATATGGAATTATTTCTGTGAACCTACCAAAGAATGTCTCACCTTCAGAAATCAGTGAGATTGCTCAAGGTTTTAGGAAGGCATGCAACGAATATGATATTTTAATTCTAGGAGGAGATACCAATGCAGGCAAAGAATTTGTGTTTAATGTCTGTATTTTTGGAAAAACAGACAATATAGTAAGTAGAAAAGGATCAAAGGAAGGGGATCTGATATTTGTTACAGGTCCATTTGGTTATACATCTGCGGGATTAAGTATTATTCTTGACAAGAAAAAGGGGAAAGAAGATTTTGTAAAAAAAGCTATAAAATCAGTTGTAAAACCAAAACCAAAACTCAAATTTGGGCTAAAAAATAAAAAATATTTTTCATCATCAATGGATTCTAGTGATGGACTATCGACCACCTTAAATGAAATGTCAAAACAGAGTAAAAAGAAATTCATCATTAACAACATTCCTTCCATAAAAGATTTACAAAATTTTGCAAAATCTCAAAAATATGATTTGAACACTTTAATTTTTCATGGAGGAGAAGAATACGAGTTTGTATTTACGGTTTCTTCCAAACATAGGGAAGTAATTAAAAAAAATGCTAGATTGCTTAAAACACCGATTATAGAAATTGGATATGTTACATCAGGCAAAGGGGTTTTTCTTCAAGAGAGTAAAGATTACGTTAGTTTGAAAGATTTGGGATGGAAGCATTTCAAATAACTATTCTCCATGAGAAAAATCTCGCTCCACATTATTTGTAATACTAAATATTGTATCAGCTGGGAGAACTGAGACACATTCTTTTATCCATATTTCATCTAGATACAATAATCGTTTCATGTCATCCTCAGGAAGTTCGTCAGGATTTGAAGCAGGATATATTGTATGAATTTTATATCCTTCATTGGCAATTAGTTGACATTTTTGTTCCAGAGGCGATAAAATTGCTTCATTGATTGGAGTTAGAGACTGAAACAGTGCAGAACCTAGCAAAGCAGTTACGATCACAATTCCAATTGCCAACAGAAGAATTGATGCCATTAAAAGAATCCAGATGGCTATAGTATTTCAATAATGAGTAAATACAAACCAACTGACCAAATCAAGGCAAGGCTAGAAAATCAATGTTTTTTAAACCCTTTAAGTGGTGATTAGTCATTGTCTGAAACCGAAGTCAAAGAAGCTACAGTCGAAGTAGAAGCACCAGTGAAGGAGACTGAAGCTGCAGTTGAGGAAGTAGAATCCAAGGCTAAAGTAGAAACAAAATCACAACCAGAGACAAAAAAAGAAGGTCCTGAAAAATGGGGAATTGCACACATTTACAGTAGTTACAATAATACGATTATCCACATGACTGACCTTACAGGTGGAGAGACTGTTGCCATCAGTTCTGGCGGCATACATGTTAATGCCGACAGATATGAATCATCACCATTTGCTGCAATGAAAGCTGCAAATGCAGTTGTAGAATCTGCAAGAACTAAAGGATTCACGGGATTCCACATCAGAGTACGTGCAGTTGGTGGAGTTGGTTCTAGAGTACCTGGACCAGGAGCTCAAGCTGCCATCAGAGCACTAGCAAGAGGCGGATTTAAGATTGGAAGAATTGACGATGTAACACCAATACCTCATGATACCACTAGAAAGAAAGGTGGAAAAAGAGGAAGAAGAGTTTAGCCAGATATCTTTATTTTTACATCACAGCCTTTAGAAATAAAATAATCTGTCATAAATTCTGCAAACTTATGTGGTTGATCACTCGATCGATATTTTGCCAGCATGTCAGAAAATTTTTCTTCTATACCATTTTGTAAATTGGGTTTAAAGGCTAATTTGAAAAATGTCCAACCAAACTTTGATGAAGGCTCACTAAGAACATACCCATTGTATCCTCCTACAAGGCTTTCCATATGTGAAAGAGCTTTTTTAATTGACAAAAGATCATCGGCATAATTTTTTGTTCCAACTTCTAAAATCATACTCATTGTTGATTACCAGTACGAGAAGATGGATTACTAAGTTTGTCGCTTAAAGAAACAAATTTTCCATCTTGTTCAACATTAATTTTTGTAGCCATCCTAACATTTAGTCCAATTGATCTAAATAATGTCAACAACTTTCCTCCATCAATAATTTCATCAATCTCACCGGATTTAATTAACTCAGATAATTTTTCTACAATTATTTTAGTTTCATTTGGAAATTGAGATTCTGCATTTTTTAAAACTTCTAATCCTCTAAATCCTAATCTATTAACCAGTAAATCTCGTGGGTTTTCAAGGGGTTTTTCTTTGGTAGGTTCCGGAGTGTTTTTGAGTTCTTGTTTTGAAGAGATATTTTTTTGCATTTCGGCAAGTCTTTTTGCCTTTAATCTCTCAAGCTCGGAATCTTCTTCACTCAACCCTTAATCACACCTATAGGCACTAATTTAGCAACTTTTGTGGCAATTCCCAGATTGTGAGATACATTGACTACAGCATCAACATCTTTGTAGGCTTGAGGAGTTTCTTCCACAACTCCATCTCTTGTTAATGCTTTGATAAATATGCCCTTCTCATTTAGAGATTTTTTGACGTCATCTTCTGAGTAATTTTTTCTAGCCTTTGTTCTCGACATTGTTCTTCCAGCACCATGTGCAGTTGAACCAAAGCTCAAATTCATAGAATTAGGCTGGCCAAGCAGAATCCAACTTGACGTTCCCATAGAGCCAGGAATTAAAACAGGTTGACCCAAATCACGATACTTTGATGGGATTTCATCACGATGAGCAGGAAATGCTCGTGTTGCCCCCTTTCTATGAACAACGACATTTCGCTCTTTACCATCAACCTTGTGTTTTTCTACTTTGGCAATATTATGTGCAACATCATAAACTAATTTCATATCAAGATCAGATTCTGTTTGATTAAATACACGTTGAAAAGATTTCCTAGTCCAATGAGTAATCATTTGTCTGTTACTCCATGCGAAATTCAAAGCTGTAAACATTGCTTTTCTGTAAGACTCGCCTTCTTCTGAAGTGTTTGGAACACATGCAAGTTCTCTATATGGTAAATTGATATTGTATTTTCCCATTGCCTGTTCTGAAACCCGAAGATAATCACTACACACTTGATGGCCAAATCCCCTTGAACCACAATGAATCAAAATGGTAATGGTTCCTTCCTTAATGCCCATCCTATTTGCTGCTTCTTCATCATGTATCTCTGCAACTTTTTGTACTTCAAGAAAATGATTTCCAGAACCTAGACTTCCAAGTTGAGGAGCTCCTCTTTTTCTTGCTTTATCTGAAACTTTGTTTGGATCAGCATTATCAATCTGTCCATTCTCTTCACAAACATCTGAATCATCTGAGGAACCATAACCATTGTCAATTGCCCAGTTAACTCCCTTTACCAAAACCTCATCAAGTTCTGAAGGATTAAGTTTGACTGCACCTTTAGAGCCAACACCTGAAGGAATAGAGCCAAAAAGATCAGTAACCAATTCTTTTAGTTTTGAGCGAACTGTTTGCTCAGTTAAATTTGAACGAAGTAATCGGACTCCACAATTAATATCATATCCAACACCACCAGGGCTAATCATTCCTTCTTCAGCATCCATTGCAGCTACACCACCAACAGGAAAGCCATATCCCTCATGACCATCAGGCAAAACTACACTATGACCTAGTATCCCAGGAATGGAGGAAACATTTCGTGCCTGCATAATTGTTCTATCAGACAACATTTTCCGGAGCAGTGGCTCATCAGCATAAATCCTTACAGGAACCTTCATCCCAAGATTGGAATCTGCATCAATTTGATATTGATTTTCTCCAATTTTTTTTGGGATAATATCAGACATCAGTATCGGTAAAATTTCCTTTCAATCCAATTTAAATCATCAGAAGAATTATCAGGATGATTTTAATTAATTTAAAATTTAATTTAGTATTTTAGATGAAACAACAATCACACAAAATGCAAATCTAGTTTGGGCAACTCATGAAAAAAATTTCAGGTAAGACTCTCAAAGATACAGGATTGTTTTTAACAGGAATCATTCAAAGGTTCAATTAGAAAGATACATGTCATATGATGTTACCAGTCATGGAACATATTGAATAAAAATAAGATCACATGAGTAGATTTATTTTCAATGCATTAAGAGTAGAAATGTTGGCAATTTTACCCATTGATAGCGGTCGTTATGGTACCGAAGAGATGATGGAGATATTCAGTGAGCAGAAGAAAATAGATTATCAATTAGAGATCGAAGGGGCAGCTGCCATTTCACAAAGTGAGATAGGAATGATTCCAAAGACAGTAGGCAAAAAAATCCTCAAGGCTGCAACTACTGGAAAGATTACTGCAAAAAGAATCAAGCAACTGGAGGCAAAAAGTGATCACGACACTGCAGCACTAGTTGAAGCATTAAGTGAAAAATGTACAAAGGATGCCAGACCATGGATTCATTTTGGATTAACAAGTAACGATTTGGTAGATACCAGCAATTCTATGCAAATGCGTGATTCATTAAAAATTATTGAACCAAAAGTTGCAAAGATGGCATCAATCCTAGCAGAAAAAGCCATTAAACACGGAAAAATTCCAGCCGTAGGCAGAACTCACGGACAACATGCAAGCATCATTTCATTTGGACTAAAATTTGCAAATTGGGCAGCAGAGATGGCAAAGCATGTGGAAAGAATCGAGGAGATCAAGAAACGAATTCTAATTTGTAAGACACTTGGTGTTGTAGGGACTGGTTCTTTGATGGGAGCAAAATCCCTTGAAGTACAAAAAAGGGTTGCAAAACGCCTGAAACTTTACCCAGCCGAAGTTACCACTCAAGTTGTCCCAAGGGAGAGATATGCAGAATATGTGTTTGAATTAGCATTAATTGGTGCAACCTTGGAAAAAATTGCAGTAGAAATTAGAAACCTGCAGAGAACAGAAATTGGAGAAGTTGCAGAGCAATTCAAAAAGGGACAAATGGGAAGCAGTGCAGTTCCAGTAAAGCGAAACCCAATCAAAAGTGAGCGAGTCTCATCACTATCCAAAATGGTGAGAAGCCAAGTAGGAATTACCTTTGAGAATATTCCACTATGGCATGAGCGAGATCTTTCAAACTCTGCTAACGAGAGATTTGTAATTCCAACAGTATCCATTCTAGTTGATGAAATGTTAGAAACAATGACTAGGATTATTTCAAACTTGTTGGTAAATGAGAAAAGAATTGTAGAGAATCTCTACATTACAAAGGGGCAAATCTTTGCAGAATTTGTTTTGGAGGCCTTGATCAAAAAAGGCGTTCCAAGATTTGTCGCATACAGAGATGTTCAGAGAGTTGCATTTGAGGCAAAAGACAAAGGAATGCAATACATTGATGCCATCAAAAATGACAAAGCATTCTCTTCAAAACTAACTTACAAGGAGATCGATTCTATATTTTCACCAGAGAAACATCTTGGTGCATCTCCTGCAATCATTAGCAATGTAAAAAAATCGGTTCAAAGTACGATTAAAAAATTCATCTAGTCTTTAGCAAGGCTTTGTGGATTTTAGAGCCATATTGCAGAGCCTTTTTCCTTTTGCTGCAAGACAATTCTGGCACATCCACTTCTCTGGCTAATTTGCGAATTATGTGTTTTCGATACAGATCTTCTGAATCATAAATTTTCTCAGATATAGGAATTGTTTTGGCATAATCTATGAAAGCAGAAGAGAGTAGAGGTTGAAGAATTTTTACACCAGACTCTGATGCAATAAGATTTACTGCCTTCATCATTTTTAATTCGTTATCTAATTTGGTAGTCATGACTTCATGAATTTTTGCAGCACCACCAGAGAATGCTTCTCTGTAGGCATTATAACCACAAAACAATTCATCTATTCCATTTGCAGTAATCACAGTATCAAGGTCTAAGCTTTTTGCTAGTTTGGAGACATAATGAAATGCAATGCAGTTTTCATTCCATGATAGATTCTCAGTATTAATTGTTTGATGAATTTTTGATGAAATTACAGAGAAGGTATCTGAATCAATCTCCAGAATATGATGAGAATACTTTAGATGCTCATTGACTTGTTTGGCAAACAAAATATCATGAGACTCTGGAAAACCGATTGTCAATAGTGTAATGTCATAATTCATGTCTGAGCAGATTTTGGATACTAGTGTGCTGTCAACACCTCCAGAAAAGGCGATTCCAATTTTTCTCTCTTTAACAGTTTCAGAAATAGAATTTTTAATATTTTCAAGTAATTCTTTTATTATCTGATCCATTATCACACCGTAGATTCCATTGTAATGAATCAAACCCTTTAACTATTAATTTAACATTACATGTAAAACAGTATGAGGCTATCTCAAGTAGAAATTAATGAAGAACTAAAGAGCATACCTGGCTGGAGTGTTGTAAATGAGAAACTACACAAAGAATTTGAATTTGATAGTTTCAATCAGGCATTTGGTTTTATGACAAGAGCAGCTATGGAGATTGAGAAAATGAATCATCATCCAGAATGGTTTAACGTATACAACAAGATAACCATCGATTTGATGACTCATGATGCAGGAGGCATCACAAAAAATGATGTCAATCTAGCCAAAATTCTAAATTCTTTGGCATAATTGTATAGAGTAATTTCAGGCACAATCATTACAGAATTTATATTATGATCTAGTCAGATGACTTCACATGGCTTCAAGTCCTACAATTCTAGATTCAGACTTTAGATATATCGACAAAAAAGGAAATTTACTTAGAACCAGGACAGAACTGACAATAGCACAGATGCTTACTTTTCTGCAAGAAGAATACCAATACAATCACAAACTTACACTAAAAAATGGAAACGAGGTCACAGTTGATTTTAAAACAAACAAGGGATTAATCGAGGTAATTGACAATGATGAAGACATTGAAAAATACAAGCAGATCAAAGAGAGTTTCCCTCAAGACAAAGTTATGGCAATAGGCAATGCAAAATATGTCGCACAAATCAAAGAGTTGCAAGATATAGTATTTTATGACAAGGCACCACAGACAGGCTCCATATTTTTAGAGGATGCATCATTCTCATTTGATTATGCGCATATACTTCCACTAGTTGAGAAATGCTCCATACTACATGGCCATACATCTTCTGTAATGGTGGAGCTAGTAGGGCAGATGAAGGATAATCTACTCTTAGATTTTGGAGTAGCAAAAAAAATTATCAAAGAAGTAGTTAACATATTTGATCATAAATTTTTCATAAACAGAAAATATCTAAAGAGAGAAGACGAATCACACTATCTAATTCAGTTTGAGGGTCCCAAAGGAATGTTTGAATTGCAGGTTCCAAAAAATACTACATATCTTTTAGAAGGAGAAGCTACAGTAGAGAATCTCTCAAGTGAAATTATCAATCTATTAGCACCAAAAATGCCGTCAAATGTAGAAGCAGTAGGAGTCTACATCTATGAAGGATACAACAAGGGTTCCCATATCATTTCAAATATTTCAAGATAGTAAAAAAATGGACCCTAAAATATCAGAGAAAGCATGGAATCCAGATCTAGAGCAACAGGTATTAAAAAAATGGGAGGAGACTAATCTTTATGATTTTGTTCTTGCTGAGAAAAATTATACAATAGATACTCCACCACCTTATCCGTCTGGCCGTCCGTGGCACATTGGTGCAGCATCTCATTATTCACAAATTGACATGATTGCAAGAACTGCAAGAATGACTGGAAAAAATGTCTATTTTCCAATTGGTATCGACAGAAACGGTCTACCAGTGGAGCTGTATACTGAGAAAAAACACAACATAAGAATGCGTGAGACTGAGCGAGGGGAATTTTTGAATCTATGCAAGGAAGCATTGGATGACTTGGAATCTGAAATGATTCAGATAATGAAGAGTTTAGGGATTAGTGGCGGAATCAAAGATCACTACAGGACAGATTCAGAGGAATACAGGGCACTGACGCAGTCTACCTTTATTGAATTGTGGAAGAAAGGGCAGATTTACCTTGCAAACAGACCCAACAACTATGACTGGGTCTCAGGAACAACAATAGCTGATGCTGAAATCACATACCTTGATCTTCCAACAAAACTAGTCTACATGAAGTTTGGCGTAAAGGATTCTGAACGGAAAATAATCATTGCAAGTACAAGACCTGAGCTTCTCTGTGCATGTAAGACAATAATAGTGAATGAGGAAGATGAGAGATATGCTGATCTTGTCGGGAAAAAAATACTAGTTCCAATTTTTGATAATGAAGTTGAAATCAGGACACATCACTCTGCACAAAAAGAGTTTGGTTCAGGTGCAGTAATGGTTTGTAGTTATGGTGATCAAAACGATGTTGCATTGTTTCGTGAATTAAAACTGGAAGAGATTGTTGCAATAGGTCTGGATGGAAAAATGACAGAAGCTGCAGGAGAATATGCAGGACTCAAACCAAAACAAGCAAGGGCAAAAATAATCGAGGATCTAGAGCAAAACAACTTTGTTGAGAAAATAGAAGAGATATCACACAGGACTCCTGTTTCTGAACGAAGCAAGAATCCAATTGAGATAATTCCAATGGAAGAGTACTATCTCAAGCAAATGGATTCAGTTGAGAAAATAAAAGGACTAGGAAAAGAGATTACGTTTCATCCAGAGATGCACAAGCAAATTTTAATGAACTGGCTTGACTCCATATCAATTGACTGGCCAATATCTCGAAGAAGATACTATGGAACTGAAATTCCAATCTGGTATTGTAAAAAATGCTCTGAACCCCACGTCCCAGAACCTGGGAAATATTATCGTCCATGGAAAGAAGAGTCTCCAATTAGTAACTGCAGCAAATGCAATGGCACTGAATTTGTTGGGGAGGAGAGAACCTTTGATACCTGGATGGACTCTAGTATATCACCACTATTTGTAACAAAGTTCCAAAAAGATGAGGAGTTTTTCAAAAAGACATATCCTACAGGTATAAGACCTCAGGCAAAAGACATTGTCAGGACTTGGTTATACTACACCTTACTGAGATGCGAGCAGCTAACAGGCAAAAAGCCGTGGTCTGAGGCATGGATTATGGGGTATGGTCTTGATGAAAAAGGAATGAAGATGAGCAAGAGTAAGGGAAATGCACTTGATCCACTTCCAGTAATTGAGAGAATTGGGGCTGACACATTTAGGTTCTGGAGTGCAAGTGAGGTGAATCATGGATATGACTTTAGGTGTTCTGAGCAAAAGATGGACTCTACAAAAAAATTCCTAAGTAAATTATGGAATGTTTCAAGGTTTTTGTCAAGCTTTCCTCTAGTAGAGTCAGCCACACCAACTGATACTGACAAGTGGATATTATCTGAGCTTGACAAGCTAATATCAGAATGTCACAAGGGATATGAGAAGTACAACTTTTTTGTTCCAGCAATTGCCATTAGAGAGTTTACCTGGAATCTTTTTGCTGCAAACTATATTGAGATGGTAAAGGCAAGGGCATATGGAATTGGTTTTTCTGATGAGGAAAAAAATGCAGCAATATTTACTCTACACAAGGTACTCTCAACCATTCTAAAATTATTAGCACCTATCACTCCATTTATCACAGAACATCTTTGGCAGACATTATACTCTAATGAGAGCATCCACAAACAGAGACAAGCGCAACCAGAGTCTCCAGAAGACTATACATCATTTACAAAAGAGATCACAGAGTTTAACTCCAAGGTCTGGAATGAAAAGAAAAGCAAAGGGTTGTCACTAAAAGATACCATTGCAATAGATATTCCAGAAAAACTATCTGTATTTTCAAAAGACTTTGCATCAATGCATAATTTATCATAACTGTGCAGAATGAAAAAAAGTTAATTGTAAAAAGATAGAAAAAAAAGAAGTGATCTTCTACTTTCTCAATTTCATTGCCATTTTAGCTGCAATTGCCCATGAGAACAAGGTAAATCCAATAGGAAATACTCCACTTGTGAGTATTTGTGGTACTTGTTCTAAGGCTACAGTTCCTGAGCTGTACATTGCTGCAACTACGGGTAAGGCAACCAGTCCTATTACTCCGAGTTTTGTTTTTGTGTTCTCAGAGACTTTTTCTTGTATGTTGTATGTACTCATGTTTATTCAAATTGTATAGTATCTCAGAAGTACTTAGAGTGGATCTAACTTTTTCATGGTTTTTTATTCAGAAGATGAATTGAATTACTCATAGAATGGTTCAGTTTCTGAACTGATGTGCCTAATTTTTCAATGATGAAAGAATCTTCAACATAGAGATTGTAATAGTTTTTCAAGATTTTGTTGAATTTTTAAAAGAATCTTTTTTTTTAAATTTTAGGTGTTTAATCAAATGCCAATCCAATATTGATCAGTTTTAAAGCAGTATTTGATGTTGCACAGATTGGAGAGTCATCTGAGTATTTGAAAAGCAATTCATATCCTTTTTTACAATAATCCTCATCAGATACATCTACTTCAGGATTGACATTAATTTTAATATCATCTACTTGCAAAACTGAATCTATTTCTGCACCGATAAATACGGCTGCATTAAATTCCCCTGTTTCTTCTGGAATCCACGACAGGCTGACATTAAGGGTTTGATTTGGGTTTAGTATACCTGTCATCCATTTGGCAGGTTGAACTGGAACATTATCCTTATTTGTTATCTCTACCATATACACAAAATCATTTTTGTAATCATTGGAGTTTGTAATGTCTGCTACAACTTGCAGAATTTGATTGGATTTAATCTCATCAAACTTTTGGCCAAACGAGTTGATCACATTAATGTTATCTAGATGTATTTTGTCTTTATCTGAGAATGATATTTTGGTAGGCTTGGCTATGTTATCCTCATTTACAGTTGATACAATATTTGATGTTTCATTCAGATAATCCCAATCCACATTGATGTCAGAATTATTTTCATATCCTTTTACTGCTTCTAATATTCCGTCTTTTAGTTCTAACTCAAGTCTGTTTATTGTATCTAGTTTTTCTTTGAGTATTTTTTCTTTAATAGCATCATTTGTCTTTCTTATTTCTAAAATCTGTTTGGTTACATCCTCTTTTGTGATATTTCCAATCTTGTATTCATTGATAATCTCTTGCATTTTCTGTTTTGCCAGTAAATCCTCATTTTCAAGATTCTCATTGTATTTTGACTCTAATGTTTTCTTTTTGATATCATTTTCTTCGTTAATTCTTAGAATTTCTTGATTTATTTGATATATTTTGTCCTCGTATACCTTTAGTTTGTCATTATTCAGAATGTAGTCAATAAGAGTATGATTCTCTGCAGTGTTATTGTCTATCATTTCTTTTGCAACTGATTCTAAAACACATCGGTATTCTGATGTTGCAATGTCATAAACTACCTGATATCCTTCCTTACATTCTGTTCCTGGATTTGTTTTAACCTTGGAAATAGGTAATACATCATCTGAAATGACAATTCCCTTGACTCCGTCACTTATCCATTTTTTAGCAGTATTTTCATCAATACATGAATGACTTCCTGATGTTACCCGTGATACTAACACAAGTCCTTCTACACATTTTGTGTCTGAATCGATCTCTGAGATACTTGCACCATCTGAATTTGCCAGTAGATAACTTGGTTGCAGTTTATAGTCTGAATAAAAATTGGCTAGTTTTGTTTGAGTTGCAGGAGATATATGAATTTGTCCTGTAGAGTTAAAGAGTTGTTGTTCTCTATGAACTGCCAGATTATGTTTTATGTTAAATTGAGCGTTCATTTCTATTAATTCAATTCTTTGAGTAGCAGCAGCTCTGTTGTATGCATCCTTTGCATCTTGCATGGTTCCACCATTTATTAACACTTGATTCATTGCAGTTCTTCCTGCATTGACTTTTTTCTCTTTGAACTCGAATTGATCCCAAAACACTCCCTGAACATATGATGGTTTTTTGTTTACAAATGTCTCAAAGGCATTTCTTGAGGAATGTTTTTCCCACAGTCTATTCCATTCGTCAAGATCTTGGTTAAGGTGTTCAACTGACATGTCACGCATTTGTTGTAGATTTTCTTGGGCCTGGTTTTTCTCATATTCTTTTTGTTCCAATTCTGCAATCATCTTTTTTGTTTGTTCTATTTTTTTCAAAATGTCTTGTGCAACTGGATCATTTAGTAAATTATCTGAAAACGTAATTTGTTTTTCTGAATCTAATTGAGTTTGTGCATAACTGGTTTGAATAAGAGAAATTGAAATAATACATACTAGGAGAAAATGAAATGATTTTGTGTTAATTTTTGATAATTTTTCTGAATTCTTCTCTATTTGAGTAAAAATGGAATTCATTATTTTGACTAAATTGTTGTAAATAATAAAGGTTAGTATACTAATGATTATTTTTTAAATAGATAAAAAATTAATTAATATAAGACTAATTAATCCATTATGTATCTTGATAAAAAGAGAAAACAAGAGGTAATCTCAAATGAAAACACTAGATCTCAAAGAGAGTATTGGACTTATGCTAAAAACATCTGCTAAGACATGGGAAAAAGCAGCTGATATTGAGTTACGTCAACGTTTTGGCCTTGCTGGTGCAAAATGGAAGATAATTGTTGTACTTTCACTAAAGGAAGGAATTACACAGAAACATATAGCAGACATGGCATTTGTTGAAGCTCCAACACTTGTACCTGTAATAGACAAGATGGAAAAAGATGGATATCTTACAAGACAATCAGACCCAAAGGATCGAAGAAATAATTTGATCTTTATGACTAAGAAATCCAAAGATATTGTGGATCCAATAATTGATTGTATCTTGGAGATAAGAAACATGGGATTAAACAAAATCTCAAAAAAAGATATGGAGACTGCAAAAAAAGTATTAGAGCAGATAATGAGTAATACTGAGGAGTTTATCAGACAAAAAGGAGAAAATACTGATCCTGATCTTTGGAATAACCCACAAGATAAATCAAAAAAGACACTTGTGAAATTATAGACTTCATATCTGCATGATTGATTTTGATTATAACTGCTCATGATATTTCTGTGATTCAGTTAATGAAAGAAAAGAAGATCAAGAAGTCTGATTTTATAATTATAGAGAACCATCATACTAGACTTGGGGAAGATGTTGCTAAATTATTAATTGAGAAGATCAATTCAAATTTCAATACTAAATATAATTACAAAAATGGAGAGAATTATTCATATCAAATTATTCTTCAAGACAATCTACTACAGTTAGCAAATTTTATTGTAGGGAAGAAGATCAAATTTGTATTTTAGACATAATTTATTGAGATAATACTTTCAATAAAATAACAAGTTTTCTTCAAATCAAAAAAGTAAAATGAGAATATGATATCGCTTATTATAATGCGTCTGAGTCTGTCTTTTTACTGGCAATATTAACTACTTGATCAACATCGGTAACAATTACTATTCCATCACCACTCTTTCCAGTATAGGCAGCTTGAGATATGGCTGAAACAACTTTTGAAACTTCAGAATCATCCACAATGGTCATGACAGAATCCATTATATTATATTCAGCTCGAATCTGTGTTGTTCCTCGACCGCTTCGAAGCATAGGTCGCTCTCCAGAGCCTTTACCTTTGATACTTGTCACAGTGAGGCCTTTTGCCCCTGCAGATTTAATTGCATTAACTACTTCAGAGAGTTTATCACTCTTGATAATAGTTTCAAGTCTTTTCATGTTTCTGTTAATATCAGGTTGTTAAAAAAGATATGCAGACAGGTAACACATAAAATTATTTTGTGTAACAATTTCAGAATTTTAATTACATATTGTAACAAAGATAAAAATTAAAAGACCTAGATGAATTTTTTAATTACTTGAATATTGGTTTTTAAATATTAAACCAAAATTGTATACTAGGATATACAACTCATATGTATCATTACCTCAAGGTAAAATTTGTATTTTAACTTAATTTATTCATTAACATAAGCACGCTCACCATGTTGTGCTATGTCCAATCCAATATCTTCTTCTTTAGGCGTAACTCGTATACCGCCTGGCCATATCTTATCCATGGCAAAAAGAATACCAAAAGTAACTGCCAGAGTATAGCCAACCGTGATAAGCGCACCGATTATTTGAATACTTTGTTGTTCCATACCTTCTGCGGTACCAGTCCATGCACCAATACCGTCTCCAGTATCCCAAATGTGTGGACTTGCAAATGTACCAACAAGAATAGTGCCTGTTAAACCACCCATTCCGTGAACTCCCCATACATCTAATGCATCATCCCATTTCTTGGCATTCTTGTAAGCAACTGCTGCATAACATACACAACCAGCGGCAATTCCAATAATCAATGCACCCATTGGACCTACCCAACCAGACGCAGGAGTAATAGTTCCTAATCCAGCAATAGTTCCAGTAGCAGCACCAATAATACTTGGTTTTCCAGTATGAGCCCAACTAAGTAATACCCAAGTCACAGTACCCATACCTGCACTGATATTAGTAGCCATCCAAGCACTAACAGATATACCATCAACCATAACTTCACTTCCGGGATTAAATCCAAACCAACCAAACCACAAAATACCAGCACCTATTACAACCATTGGAACATTATGTGGTTCCATTGGTACTTTTCCAAGTCCCATTCTCCTTCCAAGAACCAATGCTCCTGCTAATGCAGCAAAACCACAAGTAATGTGAACTACAGCACCTCCTGCGAAGTCAAGTAGGAAGCTAGGTGAGAGCGACGGATCTAAGTCCAATGTGCCATCTGCCATAAATCCACCTCCCCATACCCAATGAGCAACTGGGTAATACACAAATGTAGACCAAACTATGACAAATATTAAAACTGCACTTAATTTCATTCTGTCAACTAGACCACCTATAATCAGAATAGGAGTAATAATTGCAAATGTTCCTTGAAATGCTGCAAAAAGCATATGCGGAATAGTACCAGGCCAATCTTGGCTACACTGATCAGCATCAACCATTTCATTCATTTGATATGCTGCAGACCATGTGTCTTGACATGGACCTACAGATCCTAACGGAGCATAATGAGAAACATTGTTAAATCCAACATAATCAAGTGCACCCATAAATGCATTACTTGATTCATAGTTAGGTCCAAATGCTAAAGAATAGCCAAATGCAAGCCATTGGACAGCAGCAATGCCCATAACAATTAAAACCATACCAAAAACGTTAACGGCACTCTTACTTCTAGCAAGACCACCATAAAATATTGCAACACCAGGACTCATTAAAAGTACTAAAGAAGTAGCAGTTAACATCCAAGCTGTATCACCAGTGTCAATTCTACATGGTAGCATATTACCATCTTCGTCAGGGTACCAACATTCATGAGGATTACCAGTGTATATTCCACTGGTTCCTTTTACATATCCGTCCATACCATCTGAAGTAGATTGAGCATAAGCTTGAGTCATTGCAGCAACAGAAATTACTGATACTATTGTGAACATTACAACAAGAGAAATTTTTTGCTTTTTCACTTTTTTAGTGTTAATTTAAGCTGTTTAAAAAGGTATATCATTTTAATTTAAAAAACATGTTACTAATGTAAATCAAATTTTCTATAGATTAATATTTTGCATGGAAAAATCTAATAAATAATATTTTGCTGAAAACATCTCTTTTTGACACATTTAAGTTGACAAATCAACTAACAGGTAAGGCAAAAAGACAAAGAAAAATAATTAAAATAATTGGGACCACAGAAACTCCAGAACAACGAACAAAAGTAGAAATTTCAAAGAAGATTAGTGTAGAAAACAAGCAATCTTGGAAAAATGTATACTCTGGAGTGTATGATGATATCGAAAAGATATTACTGCCTCAAAAAATAATTGAAGAAGAGGGAAGAATTCCAATCAAAAGAGGACCACGTTTATTACAGAATAAAGGTACAGGGTACTACAAATTAACCAAAACAGGAACATTGTTGTTATTTTGTATAGAGGATGGCAAAGTAGAGATAGATTTTACAGAGTTCACACATCAACATGACCTAGGGGAAGAATTGAATTTACTATGCCAAATTAGTCCTCCTTTGTGTTTTTTGTTATTAGAGAAATACGTGTCCACAGGTTGTATAAAAGGGGGGGACACAGTACCAATAACGTTAGAAAACATTAGTAAAACAACCAAATTTACATTAAATTGTAATATTGGTTTTATAAAATCAATGTTATCATGCAATAAAAATAATCAAAGAAAAATATTGAAGATTTTGTCACACATAGATTCTAAATATTAAAATCTATTTGTATTACATTTAACATATTGGTAGCTAAGATGTTAGGAATGAGCAACAAAGATTAGTTACATAAATGAAAAATATTGTAAAGGAAAAACTCCCTTGTTTAATCTAGTGGTTCTGGATGTCCTTTACCACGAAGAGCAAAACACACTACTGCTAGTGCAATTGCTATTCCTATTGCTGAGCCAAATGCGGCCATACCTGCTTCTGCCATTTGATAAAAACCCACTCTTCTGACTTTTATAACTTTGCCAATATTTTTTCTCTAAAAACAAAATATCATAATTTTTGAGTTTTATGATACTATACAAATCTACTTTGTAAATTCAAAGTGAGGTTCATTTTCTTGGCCGCTTGTCATGAGCTTAGATTGTAAAAGACATCACCGGAAACTCGCCAAGTATTAGTGTCATCCTCAAAGTAACTCCATGATTCAGGAGTGTCATCAATATTTTTCAAGATTATTTTATTTCTAAGGATAATTGAGTTTTCATCAAGAAGAGTATGTAATTTGATCCAAATTCTATCATTCCCTCAGGTCTAATCCCAATTTCACCTACTAAAATTTGCTCATAATTCATCATTGGATTAATTCTTTGAGGTATTGACAAGATTGACAAAATACCTGTGCAAAGAAGTATCATCAGTGAGTTCAGGATGAAATGAAGTTCCAATTACGTTGCCTTTTCTAATGGCAACAATTTTCTCATTAAATTTTGACAGAACTTCTACATCAGAGCCAACATCTGAAACAGATGGCGCCCTGATAAAGACTCCATTGAATTTTGGGATACCAATGGAATCCAAAGACATTTCTGCTTCAAAGGACTCTTTTTGACGTCCAAATGAATTTCTCTCTAGTTTGATATCAAGAATTTCCAAAAGAGGCTGGTCAGTTTTTCCAACAACGCGATCATCAGCAGTCCTTGACAACAAAATCATACCAGCACAAATTCCAAGTACAGGCATTCCATTTTCAATTTTTTCTTTTAGGACCTTCATTGAGCCATTTATCAAAGAGAGTTGTCCAATGGTAGTACTTTCGCCACCAGGTATTATCAAACCATCTAGCTGAGAAATATCTTCAGGTGTTTTTACATCAGCTACCTTTCCATCAATTCCCAATTCATCAAAAGCAGTTTTGGTGGATAAAAGATTCTCTTGAACATCGCCCTGTATGGATAATACTCCAATATTGATACTCATGAGGAACTACCACGTTCTTGCATACGTAATTCTAGAGTATTTACATCCAATCCCAGCATGGATTGCCTTTCATCAATCATTTTTTGAGCTTCTCTGACTTTATCTGATTCATTCCAAAAAGTAGTGGCCAAAACTATTGCCCTTGCCCTTTCTTTAGCATCATCTGCATTAAAAATTCCAGAACCAACAAAGATTCCATCACAGCCAAGTGACATTAGGTATGCAGCATCTGCAGGAGTTGCAATTCCACCGGCAGCAAAATTTACGACAGGCAACCTCCCAAGTTTTGCAGTTTGCTCTACAATATCATAAGATACTTTGAATTCTCTTGCCATTCTTACCAAATCCTGATTGTCTCCAGAATCATAAATTGACTTTATTGTTCTTAGTTCATCATTTACTTTTTTAATATGAGTAATAGCTTCTGCAACATTTCCGGTTCCCGGTTCTCCTTTTGTTCTGATCATAGATGCACCTTCCTCGATTCTTCTCAAGGCTTCAGCCAAAGATCTTGCACCATTTACAACCGGTGTTGTAAAGTCCCATTTCCAGATATGATGAAACTCATCAGCTGGAGTTAAAACTTCAGATTCATCAATCATGTCAACATCAGTCTCCTGTAGAACCAATGCTTCATTGACATGGCCGATTCTACACTTTGCCATTACCGGAATTGTCACTGAATCCATAATATCTTCAATAATTCTAATGCTTGCAGTTCGTGCAACTCCTCCAGCTTTTCTAACTTCAGATGGGAGTTTATCTAAAACCATAACAGAGACTGCTCCTGCTTCTTCGGCAATTTGGGCTTGCTCAACTGTTGTAACATCCATTACAACTCCATTCTTTAGCATATGTGCAAAGCCACGTTTAAGAGTGGATGAACCACGTAAAATATCAACATAATCAGCTTTTTCAGAAACTATACCTTTGGCATCAAGTCGTTGTCCTGATAGTGGAAGCATGATCTAAATTTTACTAGAAAGACTATTTGTACCTATTCACTAATTGAAGCAATAATCTGATCCAGTTCGGATTCAACCATTGTAACTATTGGAGGAATAAAACCCACAGTAACATTTTGTTCAGGCCAATGGATTTGATTGACTCGTCCATTAAGGCTGACTTTGACATTTGATTTCTGATATTCAGTTGCATTTTCTAAAATTGGAAAGGATTCAGATGGAATTGCTATGAAACCAGTCTCTTTGATCAGTGCTTTTATTTTGTTAAGTTTTGCTTCATCTAGTTTTGATTTAATATCAGGTTGAAGATAACCTTGTTCAGTTACAGAGTATTTCAGAGTACCATCATTTTTAATTAAAAGAATTTCAGTTTTTTGTGCTCCAGTTCTTTCTGTAACACCGTAAGAAATTTTCTTTAGTTGGTGTTTTGTATATTCAATTTCAATTTTATCAGTTGGATTTGCAGCAGAGATAGGAATTTCATTTTTCATAATTAACGGAACTGAAATTAAAAGTGCCACAATTACAGGAATGGCTCCTAATACTAAGTAAAGTGGTTTAACCATGATTGCTGAACAATTACAAATTCATATTAATTGCAAATAAATCTTGGTTAAAAGTAACTTAAAATTCAAGTCTTTATCATTGCTGCTTGTGGGGTCGTAGCCTAGCCTGGTAGGGCGACAGTGTCTACGAATAGATCACCGCTAAGGGCTCCAGAGGTAAACTAAGCTAAACTGACTCAGGGATGATGTAAGTTTGGAGCTGTAGTGACCCGTAGGTCGCCGGTTCGATTCCGGTCGGCCCCACGTTAGAAATTCTATTTACTTCTCAAGACATTTAGTGCAGAGCCGGTTTTGAACCATTCAAGTTGAGACTTGCTGTATGAGTGATTTAGGAAAATTTCTTCTTTGCTTCCATCATTATGTGAAATAAAACATTTGACTTGTTTGTCTGGCTCTAACTCACTTAAATCTACTAAACTAATTTTATCGTCTTCAAGAATCTTATTGTAATCATCTGGATTTCTAAAGGTTAGTGCCAGAATTCCTTGTTTTTTCAAGTTAGTTTCATGAATTCTAGCTAGACTTTTGGTAATTACTGCAGCACATCCCAAATATCTTGGAGTCATTGCTGCATGTTCTCTACTGCTACCTTCACCATAATTATTATCACCAATAATTACCCATCTGATCTGTTTCTCTTTGTATTGTCTTGCAATTTTTGAAAATGATTCAAGTTGATTGTTTAGAATATTTTTACCTTGATCCACTTCATCATTAAATGCATTAACTGCTCCCAATAGCATATTATCACTGAGATTATCTAAATGTCCTCGTAGGGATAGCCATGCCCCTGCAGGAGAGATATGATCCGTAGTGCATTTGCCCTTTGCCTTTACCATTATAGGAAGTTCTTCAAAGTCGGCTCCATCCCATTTTGGGAACGGTTCTAAGCGTTGTAGTCTTTTACTGTTAGAATCAATTATGACTTCAACATCATTTGAATTTTCAGGAGGGGCAACGAAGATTCCCTCAGGCCTCACAAAACCCTCTTGAGGAACCTCAGGTGCAGGTTTTGGTGGTTCCAGTTTGAATTTTGTCCCATCAGCTGCAATTAGCTCATCTTTTAATGGATTAAAGGAAAGTTTTCCCCCTAAAGATAACGCAATTATCATTTCAGGACTGCCAATAAAGTTCAAAGTACTTCGATGACCATCATTTCTTCCAGGGAAATTTCTGTTAAATGTGGTAACAATTGTGTTTTGTTGATCATTTTCTAATTCAGGTCTGTTCCATTGTCCAATGCAAGGACCACATGCATTTGCTAGAACAGTAGCACCAATGTCTTTAAGAGAATCCATTTGTCCATCTCTTTCTATTGTTCCTCGAATTTGTTCAGACCCAGGAGTTACCAATAATGGAATTTTAGCTTTTACTCCTTTTGCTTTTGCTTGTTCGGCAAGGCTTGCTGCTCTTGACATGTCCTCATAAGATGAATTTGTGCAGCTTCCAATTAATGCAACAGAGATTGGATCAACATAATCATTTGATTTCACATCATCAGCTAGTTCAGAAATGGTTCGTGCTAAATCAGGAGTGTGCGGTCCAACAATATGTGGCTCTAATATTGAAAGATTGATTTCAATTACTTTGTCAAAAAAGTTTTCTGGATGTGTAACAACTTCAGAGTCTGCAACAAGCAATTCTTTATTAATATTTGCTAATTCTGCTATATCACCTCTGTTTGTATATTTCAGATAGGTTTCCATTCTTTTGTCATATGGAAAAATTGAACAGGTTGCACCAATTTCTGCACCCATGTTACATATTGTGGCTTTACCAGTACAGCTGATAGATTCTGTTCCAGTACCAAAGTATTCCACGATAGAGTTTGTTCCACCAGAAACAGTTAGCTCATCAGCAACTTTTAGTATAATATCTTTAGGGGCAGTCCATCCGTTTAGTTCTCCAGTTAATTTAACACCGATTCGTTTAGGATAGAGTAATTCCCAAGGCATTCCAGCCATAGTTTCAGCTGCATCTAGTCCACCTACTCCAACTGCAATCATTCCAAGACCACCAGCGTTTGGAGTATGAGAATCAGTACCAATCATAAGTCCACCAGGAAATGCATAGTTTTCAAGAACTACTTGATGGATAATTCCAGCTCCTGGTTTCCAAAAACCACACCCATATTTTGCAGCAGCTGATTGTAAGAATTTGAAAACTTCACTATTTTCATCAAGGGATACTTTCATATCAACATCGCCTTGAACTTCAGCCCTAATGAGGTGATCACAGTGAACAGTTGTTGGTAAAGATGTTTGTTTTAGTGCAGCTTGCATAAATTGAAGCATTACCATTTGTCCTGTAACATCTTGTAATGCAACTCTGTCAGGCTTGAGAAAGACATAATCTTTTCCACCAGTAAAACTTTTGTCATCAATTTCATTAAGATGGCCAGATAAAATTTTCTCGGTAAGTGTAAGTGGTCGTTCAACTATGTTTCGATATTTTACAATATTTTCTTTTAATTTCAAATAAACACATGAAACAAGTTCAGGAGTAGTATTGGTTTCCACATGTTGTGATAAATTTATCCTGAATTTAATATTTACAATTTAAAAATTAGAAAATTTATTGAAACAGGCATGTAAATTCTTAACAATTATAAGCCAAAAGCAGCTTTCTAATAAAAGGTTGGAGGATTACAAATTTTCTAAAATAAGGTGTGAAAATGGTCAATAAGGGTTTTCCAAAATTTGGCATGTCACAAGCTGGAGCATTTGTTGCTGCTCTTAAAAATTACAACTTACCTGATTTTATACTAGTGTTGGTTGCTAAAGAATGTAAGTCAGATCTTCTTGAAAGAGGGAGAATTGATGATAGATTACAAAGTATGAATGATGACGCTTTAGAATTATTACACAAGGTTTTTGTTGGTTGCAAAGAAGATGATGCAGGAAAATATGCACAATACAGATTCTTTGCATATGTTTCTAGTATGTATCATAAATGTGAAGTACTAGTTAACGAAACAATCCCAGGTTCAACAGGTAAAAATCACAAAATTCCTGTAGCAGTTAAAAACAATGGAATGTATATTGCTGTTGCATACAACAAAGCAACCGGAAATCCTGTTAACAAAAAAGAAACTACCAAATTTTATGAAATGGTAGATGACATTAAGAGAGGAGATCATGGAACAATGCTAAGTGATGCAATTTATGGTTCTTCAGTAGGTTTTAGAGGGGATGCACTAGTAGAACTAGAAACCTTGAGTAAATCAAGAGATGATGATCCGGAAAACAAGTTGGATTTTAAAACGGCAAACTTTGAAAACAACATTTATTCGGTTACAAAGTGCTAATTTGAAAAATTTTACAGGTTTAATTGTGAAGTGTCCATTGTTAGAAACATGGGTTTACCATCAGTTTTTTGAAAATCTTCACCGTACTGTTCGAATTCTAATTGTTCATAGATATGCTTTGTCCAGATATCATGAACTTCTTGCATGAATTTTGCGTGTCCAGAAATTCGCAATAATTCATGGAGTAATTCATGAGATACCGTAGTACAATTTTTTTCTGCAAGAAATAATGTATCATTTGATTCTTTAGGAATGTTCCAAAACACTAATCCAAAATTTTCAGCAGTGTATCCTTCACAAGTACAATCAGTCCACAATGGTCTGAAATAAGTCAGATAGAAATGGTAGATACTTTTTCCTCTTTGTTCATGATCACGGACAAGTATGTGTGTATCCAGTTTTTGAAGAATGCTTCTAGGTTTTGTAACTAATTCATCACATTGAATTTCATAATCTATTCCAAATTTTTCTTTAATCCATACCTTGTAAAACTGGCTCATTTTTTTAATATATTCAAATTCAAATTGTCGTTTTTCACGATCCTCTTCTTTTACAACAAAAATAAAATGTAAAATCATAATAAGAAAAAGGGGTGTGTTTATGTTTGGCCTTCAATGCCCATTAGGGTCAGAGTTGAACGAATTTTTTCAATTTTTCTGATCTTCCAAGTAATGGTTTCTCTAAGTTTCTCAACAGTGTCAGATTCAATCTTGGCCAAAATATCGTATGCACCAAAAGTTCCATGAACTTCCTTAACACCTTCTAAGCCCTTTAGTTGCTGAATTATAGCTTCTTCTGAACCTAATTCACAGTTTATTAGAACATAAGCTGTTGCCATGATTTAATTAAACAAATCGACTATATCAATAAAGCGATTGTAGTTAGTTCTGAGAAATCTTTAAAATTTCATCCCAAATTGGCTTTGGTACAGGCATTACAGACAATCTTGAAATTCTAATTAGTTCCCACTCTTTGAATTTCTTATCTTTTTTCATTTCATCAAGGGTCACAGGACGTTTCAATCTTTTTTTGTATTTCACATCTACAACGATAAATCGTTCGTTGTCTTCCTTGGGATTTGGATATGGTTTTGAAGTAACTTGCATAATCCCTACAGCTTGCCTTTCATCACCTGTATGATAAAACAAAACAAGATCACCGGATTTCATTTCTCTCATATGCTTTAATGCTAAATTATTATGAACCCCGTCCCAGACTGTAGTTTTTTCTTTTTTCAGCTGTTCAAAATTATAGCCTCTTGGTCCACTGGGTTCTTGTTTTGCCAGCCAATAATTTACCATTTCAGTTTTCTGTATCGCTAATGGCTGTTTTATGGTTTTTGAAGATTGGTAATGTTCCCCGGTTCTGACTCGCACAAGATCATTGGTATTTAGCCAAAACCTCCTTTGGGTTTTCTAACCGGGGTTGCCCATAATGTAGCATGCCTGGGTGAATTAGAAATCATTGGCATCATTACGATCGACATCATCCTAATCCGTCTGCATGCCTGCTCTTGGGCGTTTAATCGTAGGTAGACTCCTACTAAAAACCATTGAGGGGATTAAATATTGACTAGATCATTTTAGAAATTAAAAATAAATTTCATTGCAAAATGAAAACAATATGGAAATCAGGAATGTAACTCTGTTTTTTATTGGGATTATTGTTTTGGTTTTAGGAACATTAATCATAATTTTTGATTATCCACAGATTCAGTTTTTTGAGAACAAAGACTTGGAATCTTATTATTTACTTGATGAGGAAAAAAAGACCATTCATCAAAGATTAGTTTTGGAGTTTTCTATCGGAATAGGAATTTTAGGATTGGGATCAGCATTGCTAATTGGCTCGTTTCTAAAGAGACTTGAGAATGGATTCAGACAATGATATTTCAAAACCAACTACCGGAACACGAATCTTATAATTTTCAATAATCTTTGAGTTAACTTTTCCAATCATTCCAATTGAGTTATTGTCTACAATCACAGATGCACAATGTCCTTCTTCAAAGGAAGGATGGGTCGCAGTCTTTGTTTCAATTTTGATGTCAAAACCTGTCTTCAATGCAGATTGTAGAGCAGATTTAATTTCTGTAAAATTTGCATCCTGATGAGCACTGATGCCAGAAAAATTAATTTTTTCAGATATAGGATTTTTTAGTGTAAACACAGTACCAGTCTCAAATAATTTTTGAGGATATGGTTCATGGATATTTCTAGAGAGGTTTTCGAGCAATCCAGGAAATATGGAATCACGCAAAATTGTATGTTCTTGACTTTTTGAATCAAGTACAGAAATAATTTTGTCAGTATCTCTGTTAGTCATATCATAAAGTACTCGTTTACTTGTTAGACTTGAATTCAAAGCTTCAAGGTATCCGACACCTATCATAATCTGACTCAGGGATTTTAGTTGGAGCGATACAGGATTTGTTTGGCCAAGGGTTTGGGAAGGTGACAAAGTAGGCTCAAGGTTTTGAATTCCATATCCTAAAGCAACCTCTTCGACCAAATCCATTGGGCCAAAAATGTCAAATCTATATGATGGAACTATACAGATAATATCCTTACCTTTAGTTGATGCATCAAGTCTGGATTTTTTCAATGCTGAGATGATCTTTGAGGTATTTAGATTCAAACCAAGAATCTGATTAATCAATTCTGGACTAACAGGGACTTTCTTTTCTCCAAGTTTTGGGGTTGAATTTTTTGCGCCAGATATTTTAACGGATTCTAAAGCAAATCCTGCACTTTGCAAAACGGTTGCAACAACTGAAAGCATATCTTCAGCATCTTCTTTGTTTATTCCTGTTACCTCAACAAAGAGATTTTTTGTTTTAGTTGTAACAGTTGTTATAGCAGCATTAATGATTGGGGGGAAAGACACGGTTTGTTGATTTGCATCTAAAATTAGAGGTACTTTAGATGAATTTCCAAGTATTGCACCATAATCTTTTCCAACGTCAGTGTTTTTGAGAATTTCAGAAATGGAAATCTCTTTTTCAGAGTTTAATGGAATGAATTTGTGATTTCGATTAGTGGTTTTGTAAACTAGAGGAAAAGAAATCTCATCCAAGTCATGTATGCCAATAGAAGATTTCTTTCTTTTTCTTCCGATTCCAAAATGGAGATCTTCTTGCATAGTCATTAACTGCTTGATTGTTTTATCATCAATCTTTCCGTTTTTTGCAATAATTCCAGTTACAAAAGGGCGTATCTTTGGTACGTCAAATTTTATAGAGATAGAATATTTGTTTGATTTTTTTACATTTAGTTTTATTGCTCCAGTTTTGATTCCTAGCAAACCTTGCAATCCCAGTGCAATTCCAAAATCAGTAGAATAATCAGGTCTATTTGGGCTGTATTCAATTCTGACTAGGTCTTTGTCTTCAGATTCGATGTCTAATCCAAGAAAAGGCAAAGAGTCAGAAATTTGTTTTTTTGTTACTTTGCCAACTAGTTTTTGAAGACGTGAATATGATAATTCAACTACTGGCATTTTGTAGCACTCCTTAGCCAGCTCAAGTTGTTATTGTAAAATTCTCTTACGTCATCTAGATCATACTTTAGCATTGCAATTCTTTCAATACCTCCTCCCCATGCTAAAACAGGTTTAGTGATTCCAAGGGGTTTAGTTACTTCTGGTCTGAAAATTCCCATTCCAAATAGCTCTACCCATTTTCCCAATCTTTCATTATATACCATTGTTTGAAGAGATGGTTCTGTATATGGGAAAAATGTGGGCCAAAATTTAATTTTTGTAATTCCAATTCGTTTGTAAAATTCTCGTTGAATTCCCATTAAATCTCGCAAAGTAGCATTTTTTCCAACAACAACTCCTTCAATTTGATTAAATTCTATAAGGTGTTTGTAGCTAACCTTTTCGTTTCTAAACACACGACCTAATGAGAAGACCCGGGCCTCATCAGGTTTGTTTTCAGCTAGATGTTTGATTGTAACACAAGTAGTATGAGTTCTTAGAACCATTTTTCGTGCTTCATTAATATCCCAATAATAGCGCCAGTTTTTCTTGTGAGATGCAGATACTTTTCTAATTTGTTCTGGAGTTGCAATTTTTTTTGCCATAACACCATCCAGATAAAATGTATCTTGTAGTTCTCTTGCAGGATGATCTTGGGGAGTAAATAGAGCATCAAAGTTCCAAAAGCTTGACTGCGTTATGTTTCCAATAATTTCTGAAAATCCCAATGTAACGAATATTTCACGAATTTCATCAATGGTGTCTTTTAATGGGTGGGTTCTTGCAACAAAGACTTCGGGTACTTTAGCTTCAACATCTATTGCTCCAGATGACTCTGAGAGATTAATTGATTTTGCAGAATCAGTCAATGAAATTTCTTTAGTCTTTATTACGTCTTCAATTATAAAATCAGGCCGTTTCAAAAGTACTAATAAATCATTTTTATCAATATTTCTTTCAGATACTTTGCCAGAACCAATTTGACTGAGTATTTTTTCACCTGGAATTTCTGATGGAGGATTCTTAAGTGAGATCTGTCCTGAGGGTGCCTCAATCCAATTATTTTTCTTAGATAATCCCATTGCAGGTCCAAAGACAGCTCCAAGTTCTTTTTGTAAATCAGATAGATTTCTAGGGCCATCCTTTAGTAAATCAAGTAATCTTCTTTCAGGTAATCCTTTTTGAAGAGATTCAATGCCATTTTTACCTAAACTATAAACGCTTTTTTTTGATTCATCAACTATTGCCAGATCTTTAAGTTTAAGCCATTCGATTCCTCGTCTAATCTGATCTGGTGAAAGTTTTGTAGATTCTTCAAGTGTCTCAGGAGTTTGTTTTGAATTATCTTTTAGAGAGGCAATAATTTTTTTTTCAATATCATGAAAAACTTGTGACAACAGAAAAAAGTTCGAAAAAGACTTTTTAAACCTTAACCTAAGTCAAATTGAATGTCAGCTGATGACTTTATTGTTACTCCTTGGCATGTTGAAGGGGATATTGACTACGATAAACTAATCAAAAAATTTGGTACTGAAAAGATTTCTTCAGAATTACAAGAGAGAATCAAAAAAGTTACGGGGGAAGACCATTTCATGCTCAGAAGAGGGATTTTTTTCTCTCATAGGGAGATGAATAGAATTCTTGATGATTATGAAAAAGGTGACAAATTCTTTCTATATACAGGAAGAGGTCCTTCTGGTCACACTCACATCGGGCATTTGGTACCATGGGTCTTTGCAAAATGGTTACAAGAGAAGTTTGATGTTAACATGTATTTTCAACTAACAGATGATGAGAAATTTTATTCAAAACCAGATCTAACCTTAGAGGATACTAGGAAATTTGCATATGAAAATGCACTAGATTTTATTGCATTAGGTTTCAAACCAGAAAAAACAAAAATCATCATTAATACAAAAAATATTCAGACTCTATATCCAATTGCAGCTCAAGTGGCAAAGAAAATTAATTTTTCAAATACAAAAGCAACATTTGGGTTTACAAACGAAACAAATCTTGGTATGATTTTTTATACATCATTGCAATCTGCACCTTGTTTTATTGAAGATAAACCAGTTTTAATTCCATTAGGTGTTGACCAAGATCCACACTTTAGATTAACAAGAGATATTGCGCCAAAAATTGGAAAACCAAAACCAGCATTAATTCACAACATCATGATTCCAGGATTAGGAGGACCTGGTGGAAAGATGTCAGCTTCAGATGAAAGTGGTACAATTTACACAACAGATGCACCAAATGCAGTAAAAAAGAAAATCAACAAGTATGCATTTTCAGGAGGGCAGCCAGATATTGAAGAACATAAAAAACTTGGAGGAAACCCAGACATTGATGTTTCTTATCAATATCTAAGAATATTTTTTGAACCAGATGACAACAAGTTAAAGTCAATCTATGAAGATTATAAATCTGGAAAACTACTTTCAGGTGAACTAAAAGCTATTTTAATTGAAAAAGTTAATGAGTTTCTTGCAGTTCACCAAGAGAAACGAGAAAAAGCAAAAAACAAGATAGAGCAGTTTCTTTTTGAGAACAAATGAAAATTAACATAATATGCGATGACAAATACGAAGCTCAAAAATTAACTAGCCTTATTTTCATAAAAGAGAGTAAAGAAACTTACATCGCATCAATCCTAAATGTTGTAAAAAATGAATTAGTCATTTCATTGAAAGATAAATCAGCTCATAGTATTTTACTCAAAGATGAGACAAATGTGGAGAAATTTGCAGATTTTATTCAGTCAGTAATAGATAAAGAACACAAGCTAATTTCCACTAGAATTCTAGAAAACCAGGTAGAGATTGTAAAGGAGTGAATCTATGGAGCAAACGCAGTATAGAGTGCTACAATTCCAACCATAGCAATAAGAGCAATTCCTAATGCCTTAAAGTCGCCGTTCATATTTTGATTTCAAAATTATTATAATTAAAGTGTTAATAAATTCTCAAAGATGATTCTAGAGTTTATCTAGAAAAATATCTACTCTTTTTCTGTCTAGTTTTTGGTCTTTCTTCTTTTGGTTTTGACATAGGTTGCCTAATTTCGTTACAATTTAAGCACAACACCTTAAGTTCCTCCCTAGCAAGAGCAGGTTCTGAGATATACTTTCCCCATGAGGATGCAGATCCTCCACGTCTAATACTGTCAGAAGATTGATCGTCAGATATGTGACTAATCCCTAAAGCTCTTTCATCTTTAAATCCACAACTAGAACAAATCTTTCCTCCCAAAATTTCAAATAATTTTTCTTTTAAAGATGCGTAGAATTTTTCTGAACCATCAGAATAGAAACTCTCCTGTTTTTTTAAAAATTTATCACTTTTTGGTTTCTTAGATCTAAAATCACCTCTACTAGATTCTCTACTATAAGATAATTTTGAGTTTCTGTCATCTCTGGAATATCTATCATTTCTGGAATATCTATCATTTCTGGAATATCTATCATTTCTGGAATATCTATCATTTCTGGAATCTTGTGGCTTGTTTTGTTTGAAACAATCACTACAATAAACAGGTCTATCAGTTTTTGGAACAAATGGAACTTGGCATTCAGTACCACAATCAGCACAAGTTACAGTTGTAGATTCTTCTCTTCTGTCATCTCTGGAATATCTATCATTTCTGGAATATCTTGAGCTTCTGTCATCTCTGGAATTTCTAAAAGAACGATATGGTTTTTCCTCTCGTTTGGAATCGCTTTTAGATTTTTTTCTATCAAAAGTTCTTGATTTGTAGAATTCCATTATGTAAAAAATATAGATTTATTGGATATAGATAGTTAGAGCTTTATTTTATGCCTAGGATAAAAAAATCTACTAAACTAGAGATTTATCCATTTCAGTTGACAGTATTTCTTGGACTTTGATAAAATAGAGTTTTGAAGAATATGGCATTTCATCTAAGTTATTGTCAACTGCAATCATAAAGTATCTTACAGCACGTTTTGAGATATCCAAATTAAATTTCATTGTAAGAACAGGGTCCTGGTGAACCTTAATTTTATCCTCAAGCCAAGGAGGCGCCATCTCAATTGTTTCTTTGATAATTTTATCATACCAGAACGATAGATTTTGTGGATGTAATCCTTGTTTGAGGTTAGATACATCAGAGTCTATTTTTTTCATCATGTGATTGATGATTGCCATAACGCTCAGTTCAAGAATTTTGTTTTATTCCAATTACTCAAAGTTCGACAATCTATTTGTCAATAGATAACAAGTTTCCCTCGGTATCAATTTCAGAGTTTTTGATTCTAGTAGTAGATATTCTAGAGCCATCTTTTGCCAAAAACATGGGAACTGTAATAATTTGAACAGGAGGAAGGTTCTTTTCTGATCTTAATTTATTTAGTATATTTCCTTGATTATTTGTTTCATCGCTAACAACTAGTGCTTCAACCTCTTTTTCTAAAACTGCTGGTCCAAAATCATTATTTAGTTTGCTAATGTGATAAGAAAAATTTGGAAATTCTTTGGAAATAACTGCAGTCAAATTTTCAAATCGTTGTTCGTACTTGTTGATTGGAATTTTCCCCTTTTTTTTCGCAAGTTCATCACTAGTTAATCCGATAATTACTTTATCTGAAATGGTAAATGCATTTGAAAGTAAAGTTAGATGGCCTCTATGAATAATGTCAAATGTACCACCCATAGCAACAAGAGAAAATTTGGACATGCAAATGTATGAAATTCTTTGAAAATAAATCTACCAGTTTGTTTGGTTCTTTTGATTCTAAATTAATCAAAATCAATCCCTTGTAATCTAAAATCAAGGATTTCTACACTACAACGAATTTTGGAAAACTCTTAATTCATAGTACTTTTGATGCTTGGATATTGGAGTATGAAATTGTAAAAAATCCAATGGGATTAATTCAGTTTACAATGAACAAAGGAGAAAAAATTACAGCAGAAGCTGCAGCAATGGTCTTTATCAAAGGCAATATTGAGACTGAAACTAGAATGAGGAAAGGCGGTTTTTTGAAATCATTAAAGGCAGCTGCTCTGGGCGGGGAATCATTTTTTGTAAATGAATTCATTGCCCAAGAGGACAATTGCAAGCTAGGTCTTACTGGAAATATGCTTGGAGATATTGAAGTAATTTCAGTAAACGAGGAATTTATTGTTCAATCAGGTTCATTTGTCGGATCAACAAGTGGATTAACGTTAGATACTAAATGGCAGGGATTCACAAAAGGAATCTTTGGAAGCAACCTATTCATGCTAAAGACTGTAGGGACTGGAGACATGTTTGTAAATGGTTGGGGAGGAATTGTTTCAACAAAGCTAGAACTAGGAGAAAAAATGATTTTAGATAATTATCAGCTAGTTGCTTTAAGCTCAACTGCCGATTATAGAGTTACAAAACATGGAAGTTTCAAGACTACTTTATTTGGAGGCGAAGCACTGGTAATTGAGATTACAGGTCCTGGAACCGTATACTTTCAAACAAAGAATCTTATGGAATTTGTAAGAGCTCTAATTCCATTCCTTCCAAAGAGTCGTCATTAAATTCATTTTTTTCTTGAAAATTGAATTTATTGGATATGTTTTGTTTCTATGTTTAGGTCACATTGATTAGAACAAAAGGACCTTGTTCTGCTATTGGAATATTATTTCTATCCCAGACAAATGTCTCAATGAAAAACAACCCCTTTTTTTCTGGAATCCAGTCTATTGTTTGAGATTGCAAACCAGTGCCAATAAATCTACCATCATATTTTCCAATAAATTCAACAAAAGGGGTTACTCTAGCCTCTTTGATTTGAACATAGTATCGATATGGAGTTTCATTAGTGCTTTGATCTGAAGCAAACTGTACCCAAGCCTCACTTTCTATGTTTACAGTTGAGCCTAGTTTAATTTCAGAAAGATTGTTTCCCAGTGGGTCCTTTACAGTAACATCTGAGATTGAAACTAGTTTTGTCAAAGATTGAGGAGTAGGTATTTTCACATCAACAAAATCCGAATAAAAAATATCAGATTCGGCAAATAACAGAAATCCTACTGCTCTAGAGTCAATTTTCTCAGAAATCTCAAAAGGGACCTCAGTATTTGGTGCTACATTGCCAAGGTTTATCGTAGAAACCCCAATCATTCGTGGGGGCTCAAAACCATCATAGAAAGCAAGATAGACATTAGTATCAGAATTTGGGGCTCCCCCATTTTGTAAAACTCCTGAAAATCTTAATTCATCATCTAACAATACCTCACTAGAATATACTGCAAGTCCTTTTGGTTTTACTTCTGAAGAATCAAATCCCAAAAGGGAGACAGATGCCTCAGTTATGTTAGGATTAGGGTCTTGGGAACGAATAACATATGGAGATTTTCCATTTGGAGGAATTACTTCAAGTATTGTTTTTCCCTTTATGACTTCTATAGGACTTGGGTTAAAATCATCAAAAAAGTTCACTTGAATTTCAACATTTGTTACTGGGGTAAGTGAATTGTTATTTTCAACTACTCCAACTACAATAGCATGTCCTTCAGAATCCTGATAAACAAAAGGAGTGTCGTTTGCTAGAGATACGGAAAGTGTTGGAGCATTATCTGAATGTTCTTGAGAAAAGCCTTGGGAAAATGGGACTAAGAGTAAAATCAAAAATGTACTTAGAATAAGTTTCTGCATACAAATATTCTTGAAATAGGAGTTTAATTTCGTGTAACATATGATATAGTGAACAAGAAAGGTAACAACGTTTAACCTAGTTTACACTAGCACAAAAAATAATAAAAAGAGATGTAAGTTTTAGCTTCTCTTTGCGGTAATTGCTAACCAGTAAATTAATCCTGGAGCTAAACCAACGATGAGTGGAATAAATACCGGCCATCCGTCTACAGCGCTTGCCATACGAGAAAACGGAAACTTATCCTATTTAAATCCATCCAGCAGTCTGAAATTCCGTATAGATCGGTGGTACTTTGAAGTGGACCGGACGGAATTTGAATCCGTGACCCCCCGCGTGCAAGGCGGGTATACTACCAGGCTATACTACCGGCCCACACGAAGAAGGGTTAGAGTGTGGATTTTAATTGTTGTCTTCTTGGCAAAGATTTTATTTGAAAACAAGGTCGTTTCTCCATGGTACTTTTGGAATCACAAGTCAAACTAAAAGCAGGAGACGTTGCACCTGATTTTGAATTATTGGGAATCGATGACAAAAATCATTCGCTAAATGACTACGGCAATTACAAAGGAATTTTGGTAATTTTCATGTGTAATCATTGCCCCTATGTCAAGGCAAAAGTTGATGCAATAAATGAGTTATATGAGAAATTTGGAAACGATGTTGCCATTATAGGAATTAATAGTAATGATTCTACGGATTATCCTGAGGATAGTTTTGAAGCCATGAAACAGACAGCAAAAGAGAAAGGATTTGGGTTTGACTATTTGGTAGATGAGACCCAAGAGGTTGCCAAAAAATATGGTGCAATGTGTACACCAGATCCCTTTTTGTTTAACAGTCAAAAACAGTTAATTTTTCATGGAAGAATTGATAATGCCATGAAACCAGATGATACTGCTACAGAAAAGACAATGATTAACAACTTGCAAAAATTATTGTCTGATGAAAAAATTGAAAAAGATTTTGACCCATCAATTGGGTGCTCAATTAAGTGGAAAGAAAATTAAACTTAAATGACTCCTGCCTAGAGAATTGTTCGTGGGCTCGTAGCTCAGCTTGGCTGGAGCGTTCGACTGATAAACCATTCAGAAATCGAAAGGTCATGTGTTCGAATCACATCGGGCCCATTTTTTCATTATTTTAAATTTTGAGTTACAGTTTGAGACCATTGCAAGATATCCTCAAGTTTTTCAGATGACATATTAGAGTTAATTTTGGTTTTTTTAGATATTTTTCCACATAGCGCCAATTTCATACGTTTTCCAGATTTTTCTTTAATTGGGTTTATAGAGTCAGCAAAAAAGCTTAGTCCCTCACCAGTTTGTGAAAATACAGTTATTATCAAAACCCCAGGTTTTTGTTTCCAGATTTTTCCAACCAGTTTTTGAAAATCAAGATCAAACAAGACATTGATTGCCGAAGACATGTCACCTAAATGAGAAACCCTCCAACCATCTGAATGATAAATGGCTGATGCAGCTTCAGAAATTAAACTGCTTTGCATATCAGCTGCTATTACAACCACGTTCTTTTTGGGATCAGATACTACCTGAAGCTGATTAAAGATTTGAAGGGATTTTGAGATAGTGGTTCGGAGAAGATTCTGTTCTGCTGTCCCAATTTTACCATCATCATACAAATTCTTAACAGAATCAATGGCAGGTAGAATTACCTCAAGTATCAAACGATTTACTGACGCTCCAGAATGTAGACAATTATGAATTAAAGAATAAACTTGGTCTTCAATACCTTTTACTAAATATTCAAGATACTGTGATGCAACTTTGAAATAATCATCAGGAAAGTTGAAAGATTCTTGGCCAGGTTCTAAGAACCACAATGTAATGTTTCCAATATTTTTTTGTCGGAGTAATCCTTCAGCTGCAAAAACTTGGAGGTACTTTGTCATTGTGATTCGGTTAACACCAATATTTTTAGAGATTTCAACTCCAGACATTCCAGTATCAGAATCTTCCAAGGTCAAAATCAGTTTTTGTCTAATATCCTCAGTTGAATATCCTCTACCCATAGTGCTCTTGGATTAAGGTATCGTATAAAGAATGATTTCCATTTTCACAAACAACCTATTTTTAAAATAAAACATTATATACCAGAGTACCTTAAAGTACGGTAAGGAAAAGTAAATTGCCAAAAGCTGGATTCAAATCAATTACCGTTTCAGAAACAGTTTATGATAAATTCCATGAAATTTATCAGAATAGTAAAGATGACCTTACGATGAAAGGCGTCAACAGCTTTTCAGGTTATGTAACTTACATGTTAGAGGAGATGATGCAAAAGGACAAGACTTTTGCAAGGTATGCTCCCAAGATTGAAAAAATTTCTATTGACGATGATCGTGTCATACTAAAAGATAATATCAAAAATAGAATTGCAGAAGTTGCAGTTCAGAAAGGGGAATTGTTCTGCCAGCTCTGTGAAGAAAAAGATTGTGTACATGTTGGCTTTGTGTTTTCAGTGCCAGATGTTTATGAAGTCCTAAATGCTAGAGGAATCAAACATCCAAAATAGAAAAGTGGAGGAGGTGGGATTTGAACCCACGAACTCCTGAGAGACAGGATCACCCATTATTTGATCTTAAGTCCTGCATGTCCAAAAGCACATAGTGCTTACTTTGGCCAGGCTTGATTACTCCTCCAAATTGGTAAAAATGTGTGTGAAATTTAACAGTTTAGAGAGTTTGAGGTAAAGAATGAAGAATTATAAGGATTTTCTTCTGGATGAATTTGTGCTTCGATAGCTCAGCCTGGTAGAGCGTTACCTTGGTAAGGTAAAGGTCGCGGGTCCGGATCCCGTTCGAAGCTTCTAATAATTTTTAATCAATAGTTCAAAGTGGCCGGTTCTTTTCTTAGAATTAGAATTAATTGAACGATTAGCCTGAATCTTGGTTATTTTCCAGGGTTTTTCTGAGAACATATCTATTACTTGCTTAGAATCAGAATTCGATAAAAGAACATTACATCCCTTTGCATCTAAATTAATGCAAATTTTGGCAAGTCTACTCAAATCATCATAGGAAAAATCTTTGTTAGTATAACTCGTAAAGTTTGCAGTTTCACTAATTGGGTGATATGGTGGATCAAAATAGACAAAATCTCCTTTTTTGGCATCTCTTAGAACTTTCTCAAAATCACGGCATTGAATTGATATCTTATTTGATTGTAAGATGTTGCTGACTGATCGAAGATTCCCCTCATTTACAATGTTTGGATTTGTGTACTTTCCCAGAGGTACGTTGAATTTTCCTTTGCTGTTAACACGGTATAATCCATTAAAACAAGTTCTATTCAAAAATAGCAATCTAGATGTCTTTTCAATTTCGCCTTGAGGATTGCTCCCTCTAATAGAGTAGTAATATGACTTTGAATCTTTTTTGTAATTTTTTTCATGATTTCGTAAAGATGTAATAAGTTCGTCAATTCTATTTCGAACAGTGGTATAGGACAAAACAAGATCTGAATTAAGGTCAGAAATACTACATTTTTGTCCATTACGTTCAGTTAGCATATGGAAGAGAAGTGCACCTCCTCCCAGAAATGGTTCATAATATGTGCCAAAGATTTCAGGTAAATTTTTATTTAAAATTGGAATTAATTGGCGTTTTCCACCTGCCCATTTTACAAAGGGTTTTGGAGTAACCAGAATCTGACTATATTGCTGCTTCACATATCCTAATCACAAGATTACATATTGTCAAAATAGGCAACAAAAGATCACAACCTGTGCAATATTTTTTTATCAAATTTCATGAAGATTAGAGAATACTCTAGTGTGAATAATAAAATGAAAAGGAAGGGTTTTTGGTTTTTAGTCCCACTTTGACCAAGCGGCCATCCATCTGTATGTCCAAGTATTTAGTTTACAACCTAATGCTGTAAATGTTACCGACAATACTGCACCTGCACCTGCACCGAGAGCAACTGGGCTGTTATAGAACTTACCTACCTGCGGTTCTATTGGTGTCATGTATGGTGGCAATGTTGGTCTTGGATACTTGAATGCCGTTTCAAGCGGGTCTGCTACTGTTATCAGGTTTACCATGTTGAATAACGGTATTGACATTCCTACTAGTACGCCGCCGAACAGTATCAAGGAGTGCTTGTTCTTCTTTGTTGCCCAGTAAACTAAGTCCAACAGCATTGCTGATGGTAACCAAACTGGAGTTACAATGAAGTCATATGGATATCCAAGCGAAAACCATGCTGCTTTTGCTATCCATGTGTATACTGTCATAATAAGGCCGTAGTACGTTGCTGTACCTGGAACACCTGTAAATGTAAGGTAGTATGTTGCACCTACTGCAAGCATCAACGTTTGCGATATTGAGAATACCGTGAACGAAGTCCAAGCCCAGTCGGTGTAGAAGATGTAGTCCCCTGCATTAATTGTTAACAGTGTAGAGTTAACTGCAACTACTACTATGAATAAGTAGTGTGTACATCGTCTTAACCAGACCATATCCACTAGAATAAAGGGTCAGTATATAAAATTTTAGAGTGTGATGAAGATCGTTGTTTTAAACTAAAATGAAAAAGAAGTGTGTATCTGAAGGGGTTTCCTTCTGATTACCAGCCAACATACAATGATACGAAGAGCACAAATGCAGCTGCACCTGCAATACTAGCACCAATAATACCATTACTATTCTTGTTGGAACCTTCTTCCATGACTTTAACACAGAAGAGGTAACCGATTGCCTCAATGATTGCAAGTACGATGAAAGCAAAGTGACCGCTTGCGGTTGGATATGCCCATGGATAATAGAAGTATCCAGCTGCTGTACCACCAAAGGTTGCGATAAGTGCTGCCCAGAATGAGATAGTTATCATACCAGTCATGTTTTCAACGCGTCGTCCAATCATTCGTTCTACATCAGCGCTTGACGATCCGCCACCGCCGCCTGAACCGAATCCTTTAGGAAGAGTCATTCTGGATTTATTCTAATTCAGAATCCTTTTAAGTCTTTCTTAAAGTCTGGATCTGATACGATCTGCGTCTTTTTTTAAAATAATAAAAGAGAAAAAATGTGCTTTTTGCACTTTTTCTATGGAATTGCTCTACTGTACAATTTGCCTTCTAAGGCCATCTTGTACATTTCTGCAACGTATGGGTTCTCACCTGGAGTCTCTGCACCTAGTTCTACGAGTCGAGCATATACTCTGACTACGTATGCAAGTGCACCCATGAATGCTACTACAACACCCATGTTAAACATCCAGTGATTTGGTACTGCAAATATTTCTTCTACAAACCAAAAGTGCCACATCTCATTGACTCCAATTGTAAACATGGTTGCAAGGTAACCAAGGATGGTCATCTTCAAACCTGTGTTCATTGAATTATTTGGACCTCTGAGAACTGGAACTTTTCTATCATAGACTGCTGCCATTCCCCATCCAATTGGTAATGTAATGAAGTGGGAGTATAGCCACCAGTGTGCTGGTGTAAATGCACTGTCTCTGATAGAAGTCTGGTGTAGAGAACCATCAACGAAGTTATCTACTTCAACTGATGCTGCAACGGAACCCATAGCAATAACGATGAGCCAGATTTTCTTAAGTCTCTGAATCTCAACTTCTTTTGGGATTAATGCGGGCATCTGTGCCATGATAGTAGTCATGTAAATTCTGAATATAAAGTAAGAGATTTAGAGGAAGGGAATTTTTATCAAATTTTTTATGTTTTTCTATAAATTTTATATAAATAATTAATACTAAAAGGTGTTATATGAAATAATTTTAATGTTTTTTCCCCATTTTCATTGTTTAACATTGATGATTAACATTGTATTAAGGGTCGATCCTCGTAATGAAGGTAAAACATATAACGACGTGTATCATCTTTCTCAATATTAGGGATAACTATGGTCGAAAAAAAGATTTTCGTATTCGGACTAGCTGTCGTACTTGCACTAGGAACTTTAGGTTTCAACTGGGTTGAATCTGTTCTTCCAACTGCAGATGCACACGGTGTCCAAGCACAACTCCAGAGTCGTTTCATCAGAATTGAGGATGAAACCTTCAACAGACAATCCCTGCAAACTGGCGAAACCTTGACTCTTCAAGGAACACTAGTCAGTCTTGTAGAAAGGGACCTTAGAGGATGGCTATCTATTTTCTCAGAGTCAACCAACGCAGGTAACAGATGGGAGATGTTGGCAAGAGACCCACCAGGAAACGTCTTTGACATTCCAGGAAACTCTGTCCAAGAATACTCACTATCTGCAAAAGCACTTGAAGCAGGTGTATACCATGTACACACCCAACTCAATGTAGCAAATGTTGGTCCAGGACTTGGTCCAGGTCAAACAGTAGTTGTTGAAGGCGAACCAATTATCAAACCAATCCCATATACCAACATTGCATATCAATCAATCTTGATTGGTGTTGGATATGTAATCGTGTTTGCAACAAGACCCTGGCAAGTAATCTAAACTACCCCAATCTTTTCATTTTCTAACTGTCTTTACGATTATCGTAAGGCATCAGACCAAGTTTTATTGTAGAAAATAACAATAAAAATATGCTAAGTTTCAAGGTAATGAAATTAGATATTTTTCAAAGTTATTTTTTTGGAGAAGTAACATTTCGTTCTGACAAATTCAAAGTAAACATACAGAACCAGAGAAGAGGTAAAGTTCTCAAATTACCTTTTGAGATAAAACCAAAAAACGAGAAAGTTATTGTAAGAATGACAGGTCCGGAGGATTTGTTTATTGAAGACTATATCCCATATAAGGGAGAATCAGAGTGGCTAGAAATTGACTCTGATGAGATCACCTATTTTCTTGCAGATCATCAAGATAAATTAGATACAATTGAAATTATGTATGAATAAGAGAAAGGACTTTATGGAATCTCCCTAAAAATCATCGTATGAATTGGCCAGGAATGGGGGATCCAACAAAACGTAAGAAAACACTCAAATTTCTAGCAATAAGTGCAATCATTGCTATATCAATAGGAGCAATAAGTAGTATAATTCAAGCCCAATTTAGCCAAAATGATCCTCTCAAAGTTTGTATTAATGACAAAAATACCCCTTACAAAATCAAGGCATCATTGGAATTAATAATCGATGGGCAAAAAACAGACATTCCAGCTAACATTGGATTAAATGATGGGAATTGTCAAAGAACAATGTACACCCTAACTGATGATGGTACGATTTACGCAGAGTGGGAAGAAGAATATCCATTTGAGATTGGACACTTTTTGTGGATGTGGGACTTTCCTCTTAGAGATATGGATCAGGATAAATCTATAATGTACGTAAACGATAAAGAATCACCACATTTCATCAATCATCCATTACAGGAAGGATATCAATACAAGGGAGTATTTACATCAAAGGCATATGATGAATCCAAAGACAGTGATTTCCTTCCACCAGAAAACTAGCTATTGCAGACTGAAAAAATATTAATTTTTTTAAAATGAAAAATTTGTTACAGTATAATCTAGAGAATTCTAAAAATAATGAAAAGAAGAAAGGAAGTAATTTTACCAGTATTTACCGTTGTCTGGAATCAGACCAATACCTTCTCTTTCAAAGTGTCTGTCCAATTCGTCGACCCATCTCTCACGGTTGTCTTTGTAAGCCCATCCGTGTACACGTAACCAGAATGAGATAATTCCAAGAAGGAATATTGTGAACATAATGGTTCCGAAGATGTAAATCATTACATCATAGAATAATGGATCATAGTTTGGTCCTAATTGTCCTGTGATTGATGACAGGATGCTCAGGAAAGTTCCTATGATAGGAGTCATTGTATATTTTGGCTCTATTTGTGCGATATATACATTTCCTTTATTATCAAAAAGTACGAGATCAGTATCCACTACGAGGTAATTAATAAAATAAGAGAAAAGTGAGGTTTGATTATCCTCTACCCATTGCTGCGTATTTGCCAGATTTGCCTCTAATGAATAAGGCTCCAGCAATACCACCAAAGACTGCACCTGCAACAACTGCTGCACCAATTACACCACCTGCATCAAGATATGGAGTTCCTGAACCAGATGAAGGGTTTGCTTCAGCAGACTCGATTCTTCTTCTTTGAAGTTCAAGTGCTTCTTCTAGTGTATATGTACCAGTTTGGCCAGTTTCACCAACGTTTCCCATGTATTGTGCAAAGGCTACTGCACTTTCTGCATAGTATCCAACAGTGAATACAGCAATTAAGGATGCTGCTAAGAGTATTTTTTTATTCATACCGTTTACCTGTTCGTTTTGAATCCAGTGACTTATTTAACTTTTATTCTGAACCTCAAATTTCGATATTATGTACGAGATCAGTATAAGTAACGTTTAATTCTATTCTTCAATCAGTCAAATCATGGGACGAATGCACACGCACAGACATGGAAAGTCACATTCTATTAGACCAGCTACACTGCGTGCACCTTCTTGGATTACACAAAGTCCCGCAGAAATTGAAGAATTGGTGGTAAAATACTCCAAAGATGGGTTAACCCCCAGTCAAATTGGAATTAAACTCAGAGATCAACATTCAATTCCTCTAATCAAGCCAATTACCAAAAAAAGTATTGGTGAGATTCTAGAAGAAAATGATTTGAAAGCAGAAATGCCTGAAGATCTTGAAAATATTGTCAAAAAAGCAGTAGGTCTTCAAAAACACCTCAAGGCAAACAAAGGAGACAGAAGAAATGTCAGGTCTTTGGAATTAATTGAAGCCAAAGTTCACAGACTATCTGTATATTATAAAAAAATTGAAAGAATTCCTAAAAATTGGAAATATAAATCCGTGGTTGCTCAATTAGAGTAATGCCAAAATTACTTGATGAGTCACTTTCGTTTTTCAAGGACAAAATATCGGACTGTATAAGGTCAAAGAAATCAATTTTCGTCACAACCCATATTGATTGTGATGGACTTACATCTGGAAGTATTATTACCAAAGCTCTAATTAGAGCAGGAGCCAAATGTACAGTTAGAACATCAAAAGAATTTAGTAAAAACATAGCAGAATCTTTTAGAACAGATTCCCGAGATTTTCACATAGTAACAGACCTAGGAGGAGGTTTTGCAAAGAATCTAAATGAAGCCCTAGGAGATAACTGGTTTGTTTTAGATCATCATCAGATTTCAGAAGAAGAGATAGACAATCAAAATGTCATCAATGCTTGGAAATATGGAATTGATGGAGGTATTGATATTTGTGCAGGTGGAATGGCATACCTTGCATCAATTGCCCTTGATGAAAAAAATTCAGATTTGTCTGGCATAGCAGTGGTTTCAGCATTAGGAGACAGACAAGACCAAGGCGAAAGAAAGTCGTTTACAGGTAAGAATTTTGAGATCGCAAATAATGCCAAAGATCTTGGTTTGGTAGATATTGATTTAGATTTATTATTAGTCGGAAGAGAAACTAGACCACTTCCTGATGCCTTAGCCTTTACCTCACAGCCATTTATCGAAGGTTTAACATGGAACAGAGATACATGCCTATCTCTTCTAAATTCATCAGGAATTCAATTAAAGGATGAGGGAAGATGGAGAGTTCCAGCAGAACTAAATGAAGAAGAAAAAAGGTTAGTGATTGAATCGATTACTAAATTTACTTCTGGCAAAAATGCTACTGAAATCATGTCAGAATTAATTGGGTATACCTATACCTTTCCTAGAGAAGACAAAAGAAGCTTCTTGAGAGATGGACGAGAATTCTCAACTATGTTAAACTCATGTGGAAGAATTAATCATTCAGGTGTTGGTATGGCAATATGCATGGGAGATAGAAATAAGATCCTAAGAGAAGGAGAAACCATTCTGACAGATTATAGAAAGATGATTAGAGAATACATGAACATTTTATCAAATGAGAGATGGCGAATTTCAGAAAGTGAAACCTGTGTAATGGTTAACGGTGAAGACATAGTACCAGAGACAATGACTGGGACCATTTCATCATTGATAGCAGGATCTCCAAAAAATGCTGGAAAAATTGTGATTTTAAGAACGAAGGGTGAAGAAAATACGATAAAGTTTTCATCAAGAAAATCCTTTGGTTGTAAATCAGACATTAATCTCAGTAATTTAATGAGAGCAGGTGCTGAGAAATTTGATGGTGTTGGAGGAGGTCATGATGCGGCGGCAGGAGCAAAAATAACTAAAGACAAATTGGATGGATTTCTCAATTATTTAGAAGTAAATGTCATTAACATGTCAAGTCCAGGTAGTGTTCAATAACATATCAAAAGAAAAGGCAGAAACCGTAAAAAAAGCATTAGAACCGGATAATGTCAATTTTCCAAAAGGGTTGAATCTTTATATTGAAAATATTGATAACAAACTGCTTTTTAATTTTGAAAGTAAGGAGAATATGAAACAAATTATCAGTACTATTGATGAGGTATTTGAGCATGTCCAGGTTGCGTTAAAGGTGATTGAGTAGTGTTAGATCCTAAATTAATCAAGGAAAACCCACAGATGATTAGAGAGATGCTAAAGGCAAGATCTGTAGATTTTGATTTAGATGCCTTGATAAAATCTGATCAAAAAAGGCGTGAATTTATAGTCAAAACTGATGAATTAAGAAAAAAGAAAAATCAAGCAGCTGTAGAGATTTCACAAAAAAAGAAGGCGGGTAAAGATACATCTTCAATTTTAGCAGAGATGAAAAAATTCTCAACAGAACTTGTGAAAGTAGAATTAGAACAAGAAACTATTGAAAAAATGTATTCGAGATTATCTTTAACGATTCCAAATCTCATTCACGAATCAGTTCCAATTGGTGTAGATGAAGATGCTAACAAGGAAATCAGAAAGTGGGGAACCATTCCAAATTTTGATTTTAAAATTAATGACCATATTGATATTTCTGAAAATTTAGATTTGGTAGATCTAGAAAGAGCTGCAAAGGTTGCAGGGGCCAGATTTTATTATCTAAAAAATGATCTAGTAAGGCTAAATCAATCATTAATTCATTATGCATTAGATTTTCTTGCAAAAAAAGAATATTCTCTTGTTCAACCGCCATACATGATTAATCGAGAATCAATGGAAGGAGCAGTGATTGCTGATGACTTTGAAGAAGTAATCTACAAGATCGAGGAGGAAGATCTTTACATGATTGGAACATCAGAGCATGCTATGGCAGCAATGCACTCAAAAGAAATCATGGAGGGAAAAGATCTACCAATAAGATATGCAGGAATTAGTCCTTGTTTTAGAAAAGAGGCAGGCGCACATGGAAGGGATCAAAAGGGGATTTTCAGAGTACATCAATTTGACAAAATTGAGCAGTTTGTATTTTCAAGACCAAAGGAATCTTGGAAGGAACATGAAAAATTGTTAGCAGTTGCCGAAGAATTTTATCAGAAATTGGAAATTCCACATAGAGTAATGCTACTATCGACTGGAGACATGGGAAAAGTTTCAGCAAAAACATACGATATAGAAGCATGGATGGCAGGGCAAAATGCCTATAGAGAAATTGTTTCATGTTCAAACTGTTTAGATTATCAAGCAAGAAGATTGAAGATTAGGTTTAGAGATAAAACAAATGAAGATACTCAATATGTACACACACTCAACAGTACTCTAATTGCTACAACTAGAGTTTTGGTGTCAATAATGGAGAATTTTCAAACAAAAGATGGTCATATTGGAATTCCCCAGGTTTTGCAAAGATACATGGGAAATCAGAAAGAAATCTAGTAACATACCCTTATATTTTGGATTTAAAGGTCGATAATAATTGGCTCGTAGAAAAGGCAGAGTAAAAGACAAGTGGAGAGAGAAACGCTGGATTACAGTAAATGCTCCAGACTCATTTAACAATGTTCCAATAGCTTATGTTCCAATTACAGATGATGAAAATGCTTCAGGTAGAGTCTTAGAAGTAACGCTTTATGACATTCTAAAAGGAGATCCTTCACAACATCAATACAAAATCTATTTCCAGATTGACAAGGTTGATGGTGATAAAGCATCAACGATTTTTAAGAGGTTTGAATATTCAAAGGAATTTTTGCGTAGTTTAGTTAGACGTGGTTCATCAAAAATTAATTTTATTATAGATATCAAAACAAAAGATGGGTACATCTTTAGAATCAAAGTAATTGCCTTGACACATAGACAACTTAACACATCTAGAAAACATGCTCTTAGATTAATTGCAAGGGACATAATTAACAAAACAGTACCAGATATGACAATTGAACAATTTGTTCAAGCCACTTGCTATAGTAAGATTAATTCAGATATTATGGCTGCATTCAAGAAAGTCATCAGGGTAAGACATGTAGGTCTTGAGAAAGTAAAACTCATCAGAACTGCAGAGAAAGAAACAGTATTACTTGAAGCATAAACAACCAGAGTTATTCTTTTACAATCATGCCGGATAAGATAGAAGTTACGATTGAGGTAATTGTTCATGCAACAGAAGAAATTTCAAAAATATTCCAATCCTTTGAAGAGTTTTTTGATCTAAATGAGGAAGATTTTACAATTAATGAGACTACAGGATATTTTGAAAATCCTATTATTATCTTAAATACAAAAATTGTAAAAAAAAGAGCTCAACAGTTTGTGAAAAAACTTCTTGAATTGCTATCTATTGAGCAAGTCAATAAGTTAATTGAAGAGATTGAAGAAAGAACGGTAGATTCCAGGTTTCATATGAGATTAGACAAACAAGAACTAATCAAAGGGAATCTGGTAATGAGAGAAAAAGATACAATAAAATTAAAAATTCATACTCCGATTTATAACAAAAAAGACACAGTCAAATCATTTACTGAAATTTTTCAATTTGCCAACTAGATTAAATAGGAATAATAGAATAATTTGATTTGGGAATGAGGAAATAACAGCCGCTCCAGTCTGAGCGAAAGCTTTGAAGACGCCGCGACGAACCGACCCCATTATTCAATAGATTATCAATGTTAACATAAGAAGTCCTTTCATCTTTCATGGCATTATTTTAAATACGGAAAGGCGAATCTCATTATCGTGGCAGATTATGATGTTATAGTTGCAGGCGGAGGTCTTGCAGGTACAATTACGGCGCAAGCTATTTCTCACTATTCAAATCAAAACATGAAGATTTTGGTTGTTGACAGAAATTCAGAATTTTTACCAGGTAGAAAATCATTGGCAGGATGGGTATGTGGAGATGCATGTTCCAAAGAGGCAGTTGATTTCATGTCAAACAGGATTAAAGTTGAATGGACTAAACCAGAAATTGAACATGATGTAAAAGGAGTAATGGCATTTTCACCAGACAAGGAAACGGCAATTCCGTTTGATGGGGCAGGATACATGCTAAACCGTCAAAAGCTACCTGAAATTCAAAATGAAAGATGTAGAAAAATGGGAGTTGAGTTTGAGTTTGAGATTAACATTACAGGGCTAATTTATGAAGGTCAACAAACAGTTGGAGTTCAAGGAATTGATAACAAAACAAAACAACCCTTCAAGAAAACATCAAAAATGGTAGTTGATGCAATGGGGGTTACTTCTATGCTTAGAAATGGACTTCAAAACTCAACAAAAGTAGAAAAAAGAATTGATAGACGGGATTTGGAATCAACAGGAAGATACATTATGTATTTTGATCAAGGACAAAAAGATCTTTCAGAGTTTGATCCTGACTATTGTATAATACATTTAGATCAAGACATTGCACCGGGAGGATATGGATGGGTGTTTCCTAAAGCAGATAATAAAGTTAACATTGGATTAGGAGTTGAAAAGTCATTTTTAGAAAAAAGAAACATGAGATTAGGAAAGAAAGACAATGTAGAATCGTTAATGAAAGAATATCTTAATAGAAACATAGCAATCAAAAATCCAAAATTGTCAGAAGATCCTGAAGACATCAATAATAATTCTGGAATTTTTCAGGTGTCAGTTAGAAGACAAAATGATTGCATGGTATCGGGGGGATATGCATTAGTTGGGGATTCTGCATGGATGCCAAAACCAATTGACGCAGGTGGAATTGGACCAGCATTAATTGCAGGAACAATTCTAGGAAATAACGTAGTTCAAGCAATAGAAGCAAACGATGTTTCGGAAGCAGGCCTTTGGCAATACAATCTTGACTTTATCAAAGAATATGGATACAAAACGGCAGGTCTTGAACTTTTTAGAAGATTAGTACAGCAAATGACTAATGAACAAATCAGTTATGGAATGAAACACTTTTTGGGTAATCTTGATGTTGAATCAATCAGCAAAGGGGAACATCCTGATTTTTCTGGATTAGGGAAGATTGGAATGATAATTAGAGGTGCTATGAATAAAACTGTGGCAGATGGATTAAGATACACATCAAAACAAAACCAATGGTTAGTTGAACACTACAATAATTATCCAAAAGATCCTTCGGGTTTTGAAGAATGGAATAAAATTCTACATCAAAGACTTGATGAATCTTTTGGAAAAGTAGAGGCATTTGGAAAATAGATCTAATATTAAATATCGTTTAAATCAATGAAAACGTACTTTGGAAGAAATTCAATATCTTGATTGGAATAATTCAAATCAAATTCTGAATAAGGCATATGACGCGGGCCTTTTTGTGCTCATTATAGGACCAAAAGGAACCGGCAAGACATCTTTAGTTAGAGATTTTGCAAAAAATAAGAATTTGAATCTTGAATCAATCAATTTTAGTCTTAGAACTAGAGAGAGTCATTTAATTGGTACAAAAACGCTTACAGATGGAACTGTGAGTTTTGATGAAGGAATATTGATAAGATCAATGAGAGAAGGGAATGTGTTATACTTGGATGAGATAAACTCAGCTGAGGCAGATGTTTTACTCAGACTTGATGAAGCATTAGATGATAGACGACAAATTGCATTAAAGGAATCAACAGGAGAAGTGATTAAAGCAAAAGAAAATTGGTTTGTAATTGCAACTATAAATCCATTGACACATAGTGGAACAAAAGAGCTCCCTCCACAGATACTAAGTAGATTTCCAGTACGAATTAGATTAGAATATCCACCAGATAACATAGAATTAGAAATTGTAAAAAAACATGTTTCGGGAGAACATGAATCAGAGATTATTCAAGCAATAAAACTAGCAAACACATTAAGACAAGCTGCTTCTGTTGAAGAATTATTTTATTCTCCTAGCTTGAGAGAAACCATTGCATTTGGAAAATTATTAGATAAAGGAATGTCACCAAAAGAAGCAGCATATTTTGTCTTTGGAAATGTTTACACACAATGGGGAAATATTGAATATCAAAAGGTAAGTGACATCATTACTTCTATGTTTGGTAATTAAATGCAAACAATTCAACTTCAAACAGAATCCATAATAGAAATTGCTACTTTTCTTCTACGGAGATGGTCTGAAAATGACAGCATGGTTGTTGAAATTTCAGATAAAGTAGAAACAAAAACAAGACTTAAAGAAAATAAAGTAATCCTAACCCCGTTAGAAAAAAGAATTGGAAATGATTTTCAAAAATATCGTCAATTCAGAACTTCATTATGGTATGAAGCAATGCGAGTAAAATATTGCAAAAAAATTCTTAGTAATGATCATGCGTTTGGATTCATTCTTAATACAATGGAAACACAGAGAGTGGAACAATTAGGCAGAAAAATTTGGAGGGGGATGGATGACGAAATCATCTTCAATTACACCTACATGCTTGTGTCAAGACCTCAACTACATACAGTATATGGAAAAGCAAGGATTGTTGAGGCATTTTATCAATATTTCATGTTTGGTGCAATCAAAGGGGAGATTCAATCAAGTCAGTTTGAGCAAATAAAAAAAGCATCCATATTTGCAAAAAAAATTGTCAGTAATGCAATTGATGAAAATTATGATACAGAGTGGCTTGAAAAAAATGTAACTGAAATAATTAAAATTTTAGATATTGATTCACTTCTAACAATACCAGTTTCTCTAGCTTTTATGAAAGCTGGAATGGCCCTATCGGAAGAAGAATTGTTGAAGGTTTTAAAAATAATTTCTAAAAACAAAGAAGGTGATTTTGGTGCAGTTGACTCTGCAGCAGTATTAAGTGGAGACAATGTCTATGATGAATACAAAGTATTACTGGACGAAAATAAAAAAACAGAAAACAAAGGATTAGCCCCAGAGGCAATAGGAATTCAAATTCCTTCTACACGGAATGTAGATGAAACAATAATCTACGATATGAGTCTGATTAATGGTTTAAAAACAAAATTTAAGGAATGGAAATCAGGTTGGAAAGAACAACACCTAAGATCGGGAGAAGAATTTGATGAGGAAAACTACATAGAAGGTAATGAACCTTTTTTTACAGATGTTAAAAAGTCAATTAAAACAAAAATTGTGATTTTATTAGATCATTCATCAAGTATTGCATCAGATGCTATTGAATACAAAAAAGCAACTTTAGCGCTTTGTGAGGTGTTATCTTATCTTAAAGTAAAATTTGCAGTGTATGCATTTAGTACACAAAACAGATCTGTAGTTTGTTGGTCTGTAAAACCAGAAAATGTTAAATGGAATAATATAACTGCAAAACGATTAGCACAGATTGTTGCTAATGGTTCGACTCCATTGGCAGAAGTATATGACAAGATGTTTCCAATTTTACAATCAAAAAGACCAGATATTTTTTTGACGTTAACAGATGGAGAGCCATCAGATCCCGATTCGGTAAGAAATATGACAAAATTATTCAAAGGATTAGGCATCAATATGGTAGCCTTGGGCTTGGGTCCAAATACCGTGAGGGCTACTACCATTGCATATAATCTCAGACATTTAGGATATGAAAAAACTATGGCTGTAAGCAGACTAAAGGATATTCCAGGTAAAGTGATTAGTATTTTAGATGTGTAAATAAAAGATCAAAAAATCATTTCACACTATTTTTCTTATGAGATATTTTATATGAGATTACAAATGATGCAAAACTAGAGAATCAAAATTGGTAGAAAATCTAAGTAATAACATTGACAATACACTATTACAAAAATTTGAACAAGAAATATGGAGTAAAATTCCTCATTTAGAAGGAGACAAAGTAGTAAATGCAACTCCATTAATTGATCTTACTGGTGATCTTAAGGAATGTGCAAAAAACCTTTACAAACTAGATATTTCCGATTTGGATTTGAAAGTATATGGTAAATTTGATGCAAACTTAGTATCAGGTTCAATCAAAATAAGACCAGCTATTCACATTATGCATGATGCCATTAAAACAGGAAAATTGAAGAGTAATCAAACAATTATCGAAGCAACGTCAGGAAATTTTGGAATTGCTCTTGGACAAATGTCTAAACTAGGATTAACTGTTGTTTCACTTGTTTCAAGAAAATTGCAAGAAGGGGTTTTCAAAGAATTAAGAAATGAAAACATTCGCATCATGGATTTGGATATGGATATTTGCCCTGCTCCTGGAATGAAAGATGCTGATGCTGATGCATTAAAAGCAAAAGCAACTGCTGGAAACATACGCTCTCAATTAGCTGAATTGGGGTTTGAACCTACAAAATTTGATGAATCTATTGAGGAAATTGAAAAACTATTGGCTGCAGAAGATATTATTAATTTGGCAAAATTACTTGCAAAAATTTATGATTGTTTTTGTCCTGAACAGTACGACAATGAATTAAACATTGAGGCTCATAGAACAATCACATCTGTAGAAATTGATCAACAGTTACATGAAAATGAGGATTCATTAGAAAATTACAGAATATTTTGTTCCTTTGGAACTGGTGGTACATCTGGAGGATTAAGTAGATACATGAATGAAAAATATGGTAAAAAGGCTGTACATGTTGTATTTCCATCTGCGGGTCAAGATGTTGCAGGAATCAGAACAAAGGTTAAAGCTAATGGATTAAAGTTGTATAATCCAGAGGCGTATGCAGCAGAACATGAAGTTGATTTTGGACAGGCAAAACATTTGCTCAAATTTTTTGTTGATAAAGGTCACAATATTGGTGAAAGTACAGCGCTTGCACTTTATTCCATATTGGAAATGACAAGTGATGGAGAAAAAGGAAAATTTGTAGTTGTGGTTGCTGACGGTATTGAAAAATATAGAAAAAATCTTGAATCAATGTCAGCTAACAAGCGAATTCAAGTGTCTTTAGATGAGGCTACAACAAGTGTTCAGGATTATGATAAAATAATTTGGGTCCATACTCAATATACTCCAAAAGAAGAAGGAATTGAAATTATTGCCAAATCTTTAGGAGTAGACAAAGAAAAAATCTCAATTCCAAAAGCAAGTACCATCAATCAATTATTATCAACACAACAACTTCCAGATGAGCTTAGCAAAGAACTAGAGGGCTCTAAAGGAAAATCATTACTAGTTTGCATGGCTGGAAATACATCATTAATGACTGCTCAAGTACTTGCAAGTAAAGGCATAATAACTGAAAGTTTGAATGGGGGAATAACAAATTTACCCGAAGGACAAGGTAAAAATCCTGGCGAATATATTCAGATAGCCAGAGAATGATATTTTGAAATGTCTTTCAGTATCTCAACCATTTGCAAACTTGGTAATTTCAGGTAAAAAAATTATAGAATTAAGAAAATGGAATACGAATTTTCGTGGAGAATTTTTGATTCATGCTCCAATAAAAATACGAAAAGAGGATTGTAAGAGATTAAAAATAAATGAAGAACTAGTTACAGGCGCAATTATTGGAAAAGCAGATCTTTATCAAGTAAAAAAATATAATTCTATCAAGGAGATCAGAGCAGATCAAAAATTTCATTTTGCTTCAAAATATTTTCATAACAGAACTTTTGGATTTATGATAAAAAATGCAAAATCATTTAGAATTCCAATTCCATGTAAAGGAAAATTAGGTTTCTTTGAAGTAGAATTACCTAAAACAAAAATCAAAAACAAAGAGATAGTCTCAGAAATTATTGATGAAGAATATAGATATCAATGGATTGGGCACCATTAGACTAGATCAAAAGTTGTAAGAAAAATATGACTAGTATATATAAAGGGGCTATTTAAAGTCCCTCGTTATGCCTCAAACAAAGCCCATAGTTAGTGTTGAAAATGTTGTTGCATCTGCATCAGTGGACCAAAAAATCGATCTAAATGAAATCACAGAAAAATTTCCAGATACTGAATATCATCCCGAACAATTTCCAGGTCTTGTTTTTAGACTAAGTACTCCTAGAACTGCAACTTTAATTTTTAGGACAGGAAAAATGGTATGTACAGGTGCTAAATCGGAAGATATGTCAATCAAAGCTGTAAACACAGTTGTTCAAAAACTTAGAAAGGGGAAAATCAAAATAAAAAATGAAGCTGTAATTACAGTTCAAAATATAGTTGCAGCAATTAATCTTGGTGGGAAAATTCACTTAGAAAAAGCGGCAAGAACATTACCAAGAAGCATGTACGAACCAGAACAATTTCCAGGACTTATTCATAGAATGCTCGATCCAAAAACGGTGATATTGTTGTTTGCCTCAGGAAAATTAGTATGCACTGGTGCTAAAAAAGAATCAGATGTATATCGTTCTGTTCATAATCTACATTCATTATTAGAAGAAAAAAATCTAATGATTTATGATCAATGATTTTTTTAAATTCAAGTACTTCAAAAAATTAGAAATTGACTGAAGATATTTTTAGAAAAGAAAAGATCAAACTGACTCCTGAAGTTGGATTTGATTTGGTTGGAACAGATTATTTTGCAGAGCCAGGAAATCAATTGTATCTAGTTGAACATTTTGAAATGTATCAAGATGCTTTGAATGCTAAAAAAGAGAAGAAAAATCCAACAGAATATTTTATTTTGTATAAAGGTGCAGGAGGAGAATCACTCTCTAGATAAACCAGATAAATAGTACAACTTTACTAAATTTTACAAACTCGCTTATCAGCAAGTTAATGATTCCAAAATTTATGGCCAATGAGACTAATGATTTGATTGACAATCTATTTGAAAAGAAGAAACCAATTCATTCAGAACATAATCCTCAACAAATAATTCGGAAGAGTCCAAAAGCCAAATATCAGATTTTTGATGAGTCAGAATTTACTCGTGGAAGAGAGGTGTTAGGTGATTTGATAGTACATGGAATGATAGCCTCAGGTGGAACGGATATTGATTGGCTTATTGAGCACAATGGGAGTTTTATTATCTTGGAGTTCAAGGGGTTTCATAATGATAAGATAAACATTGCAAAAGGCCAAATGATAGCATATGAAAAATTATATGAAAAATTAAACCAATCAACAAAATGCTATCTTTATGTTGTGGGATGTGATGATATTGATTTTTCAAATCCAGATTCAACAATATGGGTTTTTGAGATGAATCAGTGGAATTCAGGAGCAATTCCAAAAAATACTAGTGATATTTATGGTAATGATTTAGGTATGCAAAATAAATTCATTGTTTATCGTGAATATATGGAAGAAATCAGTGTTGAGAAGCTTAGAGGTATAGTTGATTTTCATTGGAAAGAATTTGAAAGAATTATGTAATAAATGCAAAAGTGCTCGACTTTGTTTCTGCACCATTGTCTACTTCTATTGTATAGGTACCAGAACTTTCCCAACCTGAACCGCCGGCTATAGTTAATGTTGAATATCTTCCATCATTTTTTATAGAAACTTGTTCAGTCCAAACAAGTTCCTTACTTTGATTTTCAATTGATAGATTCACAGTTCCAGAAGTGTCAGATATGCCATTAATTGAAATTAGATCTTTTTTATTATACGATGATAAATCAGTTTGAATAGATAAAGTGTCTGGTATGGAACTAGTTGGTGTTTCCACTTTAGTTGGAGTTACATCAGAAACGCCAGTAAATGAAACAGCAACTGCAATAATTATTACCAAAACTAGACCACCAATGCCCAACATTATTTTTGAATTTTTTGAATTAGAAGAGGATACTCGTGGAGGTTCCTGTTGAAATGTTTGGTTTTTTTGAAAAGAAGAAGTATTTGGAATTATAACATCCGGAACTATGGGTTTTTCTTCAACAGGTTTTTGGGTTTGAACAACTTCAGGTCTCTTCCCTAGATATTTTTCTGCTAATTTTCTAACATAATTTCTTTCATAATTGCTAATGACTTCATCATTCTCACAAGCTCTACAAATTTGCTTTAGAATCCTATCATCTCCAAAGTCCTTGTCTAAAAGAGCCTTTACATCATCAAGTAATGAATCGGTCATGGATATTTTTTCTCCAATTGATTATTTATGAATACCTTGTTTAAGATTTCTAAGCTTTTCTTTTTAAGAAAAAACAGATATGGTTTGATTTTTGTGCATGTACATCAAGATCTATTTTGAACAGATTTTTTGGGCTTGTATAATGACCGTTCTAATGTAATCCTTAGCAGTTGAATCAGATACTCCCATCTGCTTGGCTCTTTTATAAAGGTCATTTTCTTTGGGATTTGTTAAATAACATTTCAAAAGATAGTTTAACCTATGAGACCTTTTTTCATCACTTTTCATAATTTTTCTTTTTGTTTATACTAAAAAGATCAGAGGATTATACAATAACCAAACCCCATAGTATCATAAAATTGAAATAAAAATATATAATCTTTTTTAAGTAATAGGGAAAAAGAAATGAAGCGAATCGATGTAACTATTCAAGCAACTAAGATTGGGCAGTTTTAGACGCACTTAACGACATAGTCGGAGGATTTTCCATTTTAGAAGGAAATGGAAGAGGTTCTGGACAAAGACAAACCATTAGAGCAGGAAGAGGGACAGACAGTATTGTTGCTGAACATAACAAAATTGCAACTGTCAGCACAGTTGTGGATGACTCAGTAGTAGAAAAGATCTCTACAGCAATTGCAGGACAGATTTTACAGGAAAAGGAGGAGATGTGATTAGTCGTAACAAATGTTGAGAACGTCATAAATATTGCATCTAAAAAGAGCGGTGCAGAAGCCCTCAAATTATTTTCTTTTATCAAATTAAAGTTCAGTTAATTATTTAATTTGTAATAACTACTGAGAGGATAAGAGTGTCCTCTCAGTGTGGTGTCCTTTTGGAGGACATGATTTTTGAAGGGATGACATCATATTACAATTTAAGTATAAAAACAAAAGATCTTGTAATTTATTGTTGTCCTTCAATTCCCATTAATGTTAGAGTCGATCTAATTTTGGGAATTTTTCTAATTTTCCAGGTAATAGTTTCGCGTAGTGCTTCTACTTGGGCTGATTCGATTTTAGTTAGAATATCATATGCACCAAATGTACCATGTACTTCGACAACACCTTCAATTGATTTTAGTTCTGAGATTACTTCTTCCTCAGATCCGAGTTCACAGTTTATGAGAACATAAGCAGTTGCCAATTATGATTCAATTCCTATTTTCATACATAAAATGCCATTTTGAAATATATAAGAATAATCTAATTTGCTTAAAAATTTAATATTAATTTTGATTAAATTATAAACAAATGTGAAGTAATGTGCAGCAATTTAATAAATCTAAGATAAAGTGTATGCATCCTTCATAATTTTCTCAAGTTCTTCAATACTTTTTGAAAAAGTAATTTTAAAACGTAATTTAGAACCTCCTTTCATTCCTTTTGTAAATCTCATTGCTTGACTTTTAATATTAGAAAATTTGATTTTGTATTGACTTGTAAGATGTAAATAATCAAAAAAAGAATCAATTCGGTCTTTGAAAGAGTATTTCTTATAAGAATTAGTTTTGAGATAGTCATTTATTTGTTCAAATAAGAAAGGATTTCCCATTGCACCACGACCGATCATAACATAATCACAGCCAGTTTCATCCATCATTGCTTTTGCACCTTCAGGGGTTGTAATATCTCCATTTCCAACAATTGGAATACTAGATATTTCTTTAAGTTCTTTAATCATATTCCAATCGGCATTTCCTGAATATCCTTGGCTAACGGTTCTGGGATGAAGGGTAATCATCTTAATTCCCTCATCTTCCGCAATTTCAGCAATTTCTCTAAAGAGGAATTTGCTAGTATTTGTAACCCCTGAACGAATTTTCAGTGTTACAGGCTTCTTTACAGTATTGACAAGAGTACTAAATATTTGCTGAGTTAGATTGATTTCTTGTAAAAGAGCACCACCTGCCATCTGTTGAGTGATGTGAGGTGCAGGACATCCCATGTTATAATCAATCATATCAAAATAAGGCTCTACAATCTTTGCAGCTTTTTCTAATGCAAAAAGATCAGAACCAAATAACTGAACTGAAAGAGGACGCTCTTGTTCAGAATATTCAATAAATTCTTGTATTGTTTGCATATTTTCTTTGAGTTGTTTTTCTTTGGCAATAATACTATGAATGCTAGTAAATTCGGTAACAACAAGTCCAGCTCCCATTTGTTTACATTGTAATCGAAGTGCAGGATCACTTACTCCTGCCATGGGAGCTAAAAATGCTCTACTAGAAAATTTTGGAAGCATAAAACAACTTGAAAATCTGGATATATTTACTATATCAAAAAATTATATACAAAAATGGAGTATTAATTCTCCGGACATCCATCTTCGTCTTGGAATCCATTATAATCTTCGGGATCAAGAGGACATAAGTCTTCGTCATTAATTATATCATCTAGGTCGTCGTCATGGACAAATCGCTGTTGCTCTGGAGCAGTGTCAGGACAGCCGTCATGATCATTGTATTTATTCCAGGTTTCAGGATTTATTGGACAGGAATCAATAGCGTCATAATAACCATCACCATCTGAATCAATTCTTGTAGGTATCGTAGGATCTGCTGCTAGTACATCTGGACAACCATCCCAATCCAAGTATCCATTAAAGTTCTCTTGCTCATCAATACAAGTATCCCATCTGTCATCAATTCCATCAGCATCAGTATCTGGGAAGATATAAGATGGCACTACAGAATCAGTTGAATCAGGACAGCCGTCTTCGTCTTGATAAAAGTTGTAAGTTTCAGGCCCTAAGGGACAGGCATCAGAGACATCTACAACTCCATCCCTATCAGAATCAAGTAGGGAATCAAAACTATCAGGACAGCCGTCTTCGTCTTGGAATTGATTATAGATTTCAGGTTGACTAGGACAAAAATCTACATTATCAACAATTCCATCACCATCAGAATCAGCTGCACGTCTATTGTCAAAAATTATATCAGGACAGCCGTCTTCGTCTTGGAATCTATTGTAATTTTCTCTAGCATAAGGACATTCATCTACATCATCAGTAACTCCATCATAATCAGCATCTCCAAATGAATCATAGTCTAGGGAATCAGGACAGCCGTCTTCGTCTTGGAATTGATTATATCTTTCACCAATTGTTGGGCATGCATCAAATATATCAGGAATTCCGTCATAATCAGCATCAGGTAATGCAGGTTTTGAGATTCCTGGGACATCAGGGCAGCCGTCAGTGTCTAGAAAATCATTATAGTTTTCAGGTTCGTTTAAGCATTGATCCCATCTGTCATCAACTCTATCACCATCAGCATCTGGGAAAATATAAGATAAAACAATAGAATCAGTGGAATCTGGGCAACCGTCACCATCTTTGAAGGAGTTGTAGGTTTCAGGCTCTAATGTACATGCATCTATTACATCAGGCATGCCATCTTGATCAGAATCAAGTATAGAATCAGAACTATCTGGGCAACCGTCTGAATCTTGGAATCCATTGTATATCTCTTGTTGGGTTGGACAAAGGTCTAGATTGTCAACAATTCCATCGCCATCAGAGTCATAAGTAGGAGTGCTATCTGCAATTAAGTCAGGGCAGCCGTCATAGTCTTGGAATTTATTGTATGTTTCTTTAGAATTAGGACATGCATCAAATTGATTTAAGATTCCATCGCCATCAGAGTCACCTGTAATTGATAATCCAAGTTCGTCAGGGCAGCCGTCTTCGTCTTGGAATTTGTTAAAATTCTCGCGTTCAAATGGGCATGCATCAACAGAGTTAAGAATACTATCATAATCAGAATCAATTAATCCATTAGGGTCAGCACCAAGTACATCGGGGCAGCCGTCATAGTCTAGAAAATCATTATAGTTTTCAGGTTCGTTTAAGCATTGATCCCATCTGTCATCAACTCCATCGCTATCAGCATCTGGAAATGTATAGACTGAGTCTACAGTATCAATAGAATCAGGGCAGCCGTCTTCGTCTTGGAATTTGTTGTAAGTTTCTGGTTGTATTATACATACATCCAAAGTATCAGAGATACCGTCTTGATCAACATCTCTTAACGTTAAAGCATCATCGGGACAGCCGTCTTTATCATCAATACCATTGAATGTTTCTGGTTGGGTTGGACACAAATCCATATAATCAGGATAACTATCACCATCAGTATCAGCAATTCCTTGTCCACCATCGAGGGATGAATCAGGACAGCCGTCATAGTCAAGATATCTGTTGTAAGTTTCAGGACTGAAAGGACAAGAATCATTATTATCTTTGATACCATCGCCATCAGCATCACCGGTTATCTTGAAATACAATACATCAGGACATCCGTCAGAGTCTTCAAATTTGTTATAGTTTTCACGCTCTAATGGACATGTATCCATATCATCAGGAATTCCATCATAATCAGCATCAGGTAACGCAGATTTTGAGATTCCTGGGATATCAGGGCAGCCGTCATAGTCTAGAAAATCATTATAGTTTTCAGGTTCGTTTAAGCATTGATCCCATCTGTCATCAACTCCATCGCTATCAGCATCAGGAAATGTATAGACTGAGTCTACAGTATCAATAGAATCAGGACAGCCGTCTTCGTCAAAATGTCTGTTGTAAGTTTCGGGTTCTAATGTACATGCATCCAATACATCAGAAATGCCGTCTTGATCAGCATCTCTTAAGGTTAAAGCATCATCGGGACAGCCGTCTTTATCATCAATACCATTGAATGTTTCTGGTTGGGTTGGACACAAGTCCATATAATCAGGATAACTATCACCATCAGTATCAGCAATTCCTTGTCCACCATCGGGAGATGAATCAGGACAGCCGTCTTCGTCTTGGAATTTGTTGTAAGTTTCCTTTACAGTTGGACAATCATCTATGTGATCTTGGATACCATCATAATCTGCATCATACCATGGAACAAAATCTGCAGGACAGCCATCTATGTTGTTACCATACTGAGGATCGTAATCTTCTAGAAGATGAGGACAAAAATCAAGAATGTTTGGTACACCATCACCATCAGAGTCAATTTCTTCATTAGCATAAACACCACTTGGAAACATTCCAATTGTAGAGGTAAGTAAAAGTAAAAATCCCACGAGATAGTATTTGTTCATTCTTCTTGACTCCGCTATTATCAAGTATTTATTAAGTCTCACGTTAAATAGATTCTTCTAATAGAATTAGAAATTAAGAAAAATTTGTTTATCGATCTGGACAACCATCAGTGTCTCTGTCACCGTCATAATCCTCGGGTTCAAGAGGACACATGTCATGTTCATTGATAATATCATCTAAATCAGCATCATGTTTGTATCTTGATTGTTCTGAAGCAATATCTGGACAACCGTCATGATCGTTGTATTTGTTCCAAGATTCTTTGTCGTTTGGACACAAATCAGTTTCATCATTTATTCCGTCTTTATCACTATCAATTGTAACATTTCCAGTTGGCAAGATATCTGGGCAGCCGTCATAGTCAACATATCTATTCCAAACTTCACTTTGTTTTGGACACCTATCCATCACATCTGAAACACCATCACCATCTGAATCAGGTTGAGTATCATCAACATCTAGGCAGCCGTCTTCGTCTTGGAAGCCGTTGTAATTTTCAGCAACTAGAGGACAATCATCATAGACATCATGGATGCCATCATTATCAGAGTCAACTACAAATGATTCTGATATATAATCTGGGCAGCCGTCTTCGTCTTGATATCTATTATAAGTCTCTGCACTAAGTGGACATTCATCTACATAATCTAGAACTCCATCTTGGTCACGGTCACCAGAACCAAAGGAATCAGGACAGCCGTCTTCGTCTTGGAATATATTAAAAATTTCTGGTTGGGTTGGACACAAATCTGCTAAATCAACAATTCCATCACCATCTGAATCAGGTAAGCCCCCTTCTCCACCTTCAGGAGTTATATCAGGACAGCCGTCTTCGTCTTGATATCTATTGTAATGTTCTTTAAGACTAGGACATTGATCAATGTGATCTTCTATTCCATCATAGTCTTCATCATACCATGGAACAAAGTTTGATGGACATCCATCAACTGCACCCTCATAGTCTTCTTGTAAATTTGGACATGCATCTACTACATCTTTCACATCGTCATCATCCAAGTCATCAGCAGAAAAAGTGTAATTGAACTGCAATACATCAGGACAGCCGTCAGTGTCTTCAAAATGGTTATAGTTTTCGCGCTCTAATGGACATGCATCCAAAGTATCATAGATACCGTCTTGATCAGCATCTCTTACTGTAAAAGTATCATCAGGACAGCCGTCTATGTTGTTACCATATTGAGGATCGTAATCTTCTAGAAGATGAGGACATTGATCTAAATTATTTGGTACACCATCACCATCAGAGTCAATTTCTTCATTAGCATAAACACCACTTGGAAACATTCCAATTGTAGAGGTAAGTAAAAGTAAAAATCCCACGAGATAGTATTTGCTCATTTAGATACTCCTATGGATCTGGACAACCGTCAGTATCTCTGTCGCCGTCATAATCTTCAGGATCGAAAGGACACAAATCTTCATCATTAATGATATCATCTAGGTCGTCGTCATGGACAAATCGCTGTTGCTCTGGAGAAATATCTGGGCAGCCGTCACTGTCGAAGTATTTATTCCAAGTTTCCGGATTAGTTGGACATGAATCAATGGCATCTGGATATCCATCACCGTCGGAATCAGCATAAACAGGAGTGGTGGATTTTGCTCCAGGTATATCTGGGCAGCCGTCCCAGTCTAGATAATCATTAAAGTTCTCTGGCACATCAACACATGAATCCCATCTGTCTTCAATTCCATCACCATCGGTATCTGGGAATTGGTATTGTGGATTAATGGAATCTGCAGTATCAGGGCAACCGTCTTCATCTTGGTATCTGTTATAGTTTTCACGCTCTAATGGACATGTATCAAATATATCGAGTATACCATCTCCATCTAAATCAAGTTTAGAATCAAAACTATCAGGGCAACCGTCTTTGTCATCAATGCCATTGAACGTTTCTGGCTGGGTCGGACATGAATCTGCTAAATCAACAATTCCATCACCATCAGAGTCTGCTATAAGTTTGTTGTCTGCTATATAATCAGGGCAGCCGTCTTCGTCTTGGAACATGTTATAACTTTCTTTAAGAAGAGGGCATTGATCTATATCATCATAGATGCCATCACCATCTGAATCACCAACAGTCTGGAAAGCGACGCTATCTGGGCAACCGTCTTCGTCTTGGAATTTATTGTATCTTTCAGCTAATGTTGGACATTTGTCCAAATGATCTGCAAGACCATCATAATCAGCATCAAGCATATCACCTGCTGTTGTACCTTTAACATCGGGACAACCATCCCAGTCTAGATAATCATTAAAGTTTTCTGGCACATCAACACATGAATCCCATCTGTCTTCAATTCCATCACCATCAGTATCTGGGAATTGGTATTGTGGATTAATGGAATCTGCAGTATCAGGACAGCCGTCACCATCTTGGAATTTGTTGTATGTTTCTGGTTCTATTGGACATGCATCTAATACATCAGAGATGCCGTCTTGATCAGCATCTCTTAAGGTTAAAGCATCATCGGGACAGCCATCCTTATCATCAATGCCATTGAATGTTTCTGGTTGGGTTGGACACAAGTCCATATAATCAGGATAACTATCACCATCAGAGTCGGCTGTAAGTTTATCATCTGCTATATAATCAGGGCAGCCGTCTTCGTCTTGGAATCTGTTGTAAGTTTCAGGACTGAAAGGACAAGAATCATTATTATCTTTGATACCATCGCCATCAGCATCACCGGTTATCTTGAAATACAATACATCAGGACATCCGTCAGAGTCTTCAAATTTGTTATAGTTTTCACGCTCTAATGGACATGTATCCATATCATCAGGAATTCCATCATAATCAGCATCAGGTAACGCAGATTTTGAGATTCCTGGGATATCAGGGCAGCCGTCATAGTCTAGAAAATCATTATAGTTTTCAGGTTCGTTTAAGCATTGATCCCATCTGTCATCAACTCCATCGCTATCAGCATCAGGAAATGTATAGACTGAGTCTACAGTATCAATAGAATCAGGACAGCCGTCTTCGTCAAAATGTCTGTTGTAAGTTTCGGGTTCTAATGTACATGCATCCAATACATCAGAAATGCCGTCTTGATCAACATCTCTTAACGTTAAAGCATCATCGGGGCAGCCATCCTTGTCATCAATGCCATTGAATGTTTCTGGTTGGGTTGGACACAAGTCCATATAATCAGGATAACTATCACCATCAGTATCAGCAATTCCTTGTCCACCATCGGGGGATGAATCAGGACAGCCGTCTTCATCTTGGAATCTGTTGTAAGTTTCCTTTACAGTTGGACAATCATCAATGTGATCTTGGATACCATCATAATCTGCATCATACCATGGAACAAAATCTGCAGGACAGCCATCTATGTTGTTACCATACTGAGGATCATAATCTTCTAGAAGATGAGGACATTGATCTAAATTATTTGGTACACCATCACCATCAGAGTCAATTTCTTCATTAGCATAAACACCACTTGGAAACATTCCAATTGTAGAGGTAAGTAAAAGTAAAAATCCCACGAGATAGTATTTGCTCATTTAGATACTCCTATGGATCTGGACAACCGTCAGTATCTCTGTCGCCGTCATAATCCTCGGGTTCAAGAGGACACATGTCATGTTCATTGATAATATCATCTAAATCAGCATCATGTTTGTATCTTGATTGTTCTGAAGCAATATCTGGACAACCGTCATGATCGTTGTATTTGTTCCAAGATTCTTTTTCATTTGGACACAAATCAGTTTCATCATTTATTCCGTCTTTATCACTATCGATTGTAACATTTCCAGTTGGCAAGATATCTGGGCAGCCGTCATAGTCAACATATCTATTCCAAACTTCACTTTGTTCTGGACACATATCCATTACATCTGAAACGCCATCACCATCTGAATCAGGTTGAGTATCATCAACATCTGGGCAGCCATCTTCATCTTGGAAGCCGTTGTAATTTTCAGCAACTAGAGGACAATCATCATAGACATCATGGATGCCATCATTATCAGAGTCAACTACAAGTGATTCTGCTATATAATCTGGGCAGCCGTCTTCATCTTGATATCTATTATAAGTCTCTCCGGCTGTGGGGCATGCATCAATTGCATCTGGAACTCCATCCAGATCTCTATCATTCTTTGAAATATAATCATCAGGGCAACCGTCTAAATCAAGAATTCCATTATAGGTCTCAGGTTGGTTTGGACAATGATCCTTATAATCACTAATTCCATCATTGTCTGAATCAGGAGCTCCTTTGTTATCAGCTACAAAGTCAGGGCAGCCGTCTTCATCTTGGAACTTATTATAAGTTTCAGGAACTAAATGACATTGATCTGTTTCATCCATGATTCCATCAAAGTCTGAATCAAAGCTAGTAACAAAATCAGGATAATCTGGGCAACCGTCTTCGTCTTGGAAACCGTTGTAACGTTCTCGGGTAAGAGGACATTGATCTAGTGAATCTAAAATATTATCAAAGTCTGAATCAGCTTCAGATGGATCGTCTGGACAACCGTCAGAATCTTGGTACCTATTCCAAGTTTCTGCTGTTGAAGGACATTGATCTAGTGAATCTCTAATTCCGTCACCATCAGAATCTAACACTACAACATCTGGACAGCCGTCTTGATCAAGATAGTCATTTACAACCTCAGGTTCAAGTGGACATTTATCTTTCAAATCAGAAATTCCATCACCATCAAAATCTAATCCAGATAATCCAGACACACCATCTGGGCAACCGTCAGAATCTTGGAAATTGTTGTAAGTTTCTTTAGCAGTTTGACATTCATCCAAATAATCAGGTATTCCATCCATATCTCTGTCAGATGTAGAATCGGCATCTGGGCAACCGTCTCTATCTAAAATACCATTGAATGTTTCTGGTTGGGTTGGACAAAGATCTTCAAAGTCATTTATTCCATCACCATCGGTATCTGGAATTCCTTTATCAGATCCTACAAAGTCTGGACAGCCGTCTTCATCTTGGTATCTATTGTAAGTTTCTTTTACCGCTGGACATTGATCAATACTGTTAGGAATTCCATCAAGGTCTGAATCAACATCACTAGAATAAGGAGGAATATCAGAGCAACCGTCTTCATCTTGGAAGCCGTTATATCTTTCTGGTTCTAATGGACATGCATCATCAGTATCCATTATTCTATCACCATCTGCATCATTTAATGTACCAACAAATGATGGAATTGCATCAGGGCAACCATCATAATCAGCAAATCTATTGTAAGTTTCTGGATCATTGGGACAGATATCAAATTGATCTGCTATTCCATCGGCATCTTTATCATTAAATTCAGAATCTAATGACACATCTGGGCAACCGTCTAAATCAAGATATCCATTATACACTTCAGGTTTATCTGGACATAGATCATTTTTATCTTGAATTCCATCATTATCAGTATCTAGAAAAGTAAAATTATTAGTAGAATCAGGGCAACCGTCTTCATCAAGATATCGATTGTAAGTCTCTGCACTAAGTGGACATTCATCTACATAATCTAGAACTCCATCTTGGTCACGGTCACCAGAACCAAATGAGTCAGGGCAACCGTCTCTATCTAAAACACCATTGAATGTTTCTGGTTGGTTTGGACATGAATCTGCCAAGTCTACAAAACCATCACCATCAGAATCAGGTAAGCCCCCTTCACCACTTCCAGGAACTGTATCAGGACAACCGTCTTCATCAAGATATCGATTGTAATGTTCTTTAAGATTTGGACATAAATCAATATGGTCTTCTATTCCATCATAGTCTTCATCATACCATGGAACAAAGTTTGATGGACATCCATCAATTGCACCCTCATAATCTTCTTGCAAATTTGGACATGTGTCAACTGCATCATCAATACCATCATTATCCAAGTCAGAAGTAGCAAAAGTGTAATTGATAGGCATGCTAGTTATGGTAGTTACTAGTAACAGTAAGAATGGCAATACGTGTATTTTTTTCAATGGCTAAAATTATCCTGAGGATCCAGTTATTAAACCTCACTCTAGAAACAACTAAAAATCTCAATAGTTTTAGGAAAAATTTCCATGTTGGACAAAAAACTCGATCAATTTAAGTAAACCAAAACAAGATTTGAACTCATGAGTTGCTCTGGTGAAACAATTGAAGATGATCGTTTAATTCAGATAAAGCCTGCAATATCTGATCAGTTAAAAAAAGCAAAGTATGGAGTTGCAGATCATTCAACAGTTGGATTATGTCACTGGACAAAAAAATCATTTAAACATGAAGGTAATTGCTACAAACACAAATTTTATGGAATTTCAACTCATAGATGCATGGAGTTTTCACCAGCAGGAATGCATTGTGAGAATCGTTGTGTGTATTGCTGGAGACCAATGGAATTTTATGATTCATTGAAAATGGATCCAAAACAAGTTGCAGAACCAGAAGAGATTTTAACAAAATTGATGAGTGAAAGAAAAAAGCTTATCAATGGATACTATGGAGATTCAAGAAACGATAAGCAGAGATTAGATCAATCATTACTGCCAAGTCATTATGCAATTTCACTTTCTGGTGAACCAACAATGTATCCAAAGCTTCCAGAACTAATCAAATACCTAAAATCTCTTGAAGCAACAAAATCAATTTTTCTTGTAACAAATGGACAAGAACCAGATATGATTCAAAGGTTACAAGATGAAGATGCATTACCTACACAATTATACTTATCAACTAATGCTGCAGACTATAAATCATTTTTGAGGATAAACAAACCAAAATATGATGATTCATGGGAAAGATGGAATAGGACTCTTGACATGTTAAAGTATTTGAATACAAGAACAGTTCTAAGAATTACTCTAATTAGAGACTATAATGATAAAAGAGAATTAATTCCAACATTTGCTGAAATGTTTAGAAAATCAAATCCACATTTTATTGAAATAAAATCGTACATGCATATTGGCCGTTCAACTAATAGATTAGAACATTCGAATATGTTAGAAATGGAAGAAGTGAAAAATTTTAGTGAACAAGTTGCGAGACAAAGTAAGATATTTTCAGTAATGGATGAGAGTTTTGTTTCTAGGATTTCAGTTTTGCAGAATAATGAGCGATTTATTGATCGTATGATTCCTACTTTTGTAAATACCAATTAGAAAATTTTTTCAGTGCTTTATATCTATGCGACAATTCATTTTTGTTATTAATTTCAGCAAAGGTTTTCCTTGTATTTTTTGGAATAAAAATTGGATCATACCCCCAACCTTTTCCTTTTTGAGATTTTGATATAGTACCCTCAAGTTTGCCATCAAAGGATTTTAGAATTTTTTTATCACAAAAAGTAATGATGGAAACAAATTTTGCCTTTCTATTATTTTTTAATAGATTAAGAATTCCTTTGTTTCCAATTGTTTTGAAAGCATACGATGAATATGGACCTGGAAATCCATCAAGAGAATTAATGAATAAACCATCATCTTCAATTATTACAGGTTTTTTGTATTTCAAAAATGCATCTTTTGCTTTTTTTGATGCTATATCCATTAAGGAGTTTGATTGGATCTCTTCTAGATCATATTTGAAAAAGCCTAGTTTTATTCCAAAAGATTCCAGAATTTTTTTTGCCTCCTGATATTTGTAGTTATTTGAGGATGCAAAAAAGAGATCAAACGACTGCCGCATACCTACCACGACTTTCTATATCGGAAACTAGTTGTATGATTTTAACATATTTGGCATTTCCAACTATAGATTTGTAGCCAAGTTGAAAATTTTTCCATGCAGGCTCCATGATTTTTGCATGAGCACTGTTAAGAATCTCTTTAATTAATCTCAAGTCAACTGCATGATCTTCAGGTTTTATTGTATTTTGAGACAATCCAAAATCAATAACATAAACAATATTTTGAAATAAGATAAAATTTGACGTAGTGAGATCACCATGCATTATCCCATTTTTGTGCAGCATCCCCACTAATTTTCCAATTTCTTTTGATAATTCTACAATTCTTGATTCAGATAAATCATGAACGGGTTTACCAGGAATCTCTTGCATAATAATTGAGGTTGTTTCCAAGTTTACAAAGTAAACAAGGGGGGTTGGAATTCCAAATGATTTTACCTGAGATAACATTTGAGATTCCTTTATTGTTCTTTGTTTACGAATTTTTAAATCAAGATAAGGATTTCGATAATTTTTTGTTTTTCTAATTTTGAGAATTGCTTTGGAACATTGCCATTTAGTTTGATATATGTCAGCCTCTGCTCCTTTTTTTATTAATTTCATTAATGTTATATCTGGATGAATTCAATAAAAATTAATCATGGAAGAAGGAGAAAAGAGAATTAAACAAGAAGATTGTAATGAGGACAATTTAGGTATTGGGTTTCTCACATTAACAAACAAGAGACTTGCATTTGATAAAACTAGAGCAAGAATAATGGATTTTTCAAAACAAATTGGCGATACTATTTTGGATATTTCATTAGATGATATAACAAAAACCTGGAAGGAGGGGTTACTAATAAAAAAAGTATGTTTTACCGCAAATACAAGCGAAGGAGAACAGACATACAAATTTGGAGTTATGAATACAAAAAAGTGGCTTATAACTATTGATGAAGCAATTAATGATAGCAAAAATCAATAATTTACTTTAACTGAATCTAATCTCCAAGATTGTGTAACAAAAGTATCCTTTAGCAAAACACCATTCTTTACCTGTGATTCTAAAAGTCCTGTCCAACATATTTGACTACCACAATCTCCAGCATATCTTAATGGAACTACAAAGAATTTGCACTTATGTCGCTTACATACATCTTGAAGCATTTCAGACAATCTTTTGTTAGCTGCAACACCTCCAACTATCATCAATTCTCTTTTGCATGTAAATGACAAGGCACGTTCTACGGCCTCACTAATCATTGCAAAAGCAGTTTCTTGAAGGGAATAACATGCATCAACTTTACTTTTCTTTGCAGCAGATTTTGTTGCAGATAGTAAACCTGAAAAAGAAACATCATTTCCTTTTACCGAATATGGTAATGTAACATAGTTTGAAGAGGTCGATGCTAACTCTTCTATATCTTTTCCACAAGGAGAAGCAAATCCTATTGATCTCCCAAACTGATCTAGTAGTTGACCTAATGTAATATCTAAAGTTTCACCAAAAACTCTCCATTGTTTGTTAAGAAATGCCAAAAGCATAGTATGTCCTCCAGATACCAAAAGTACCAAAGGATTTCTTGCACCTGTAAGTAGTTTTCCCAATTCAATATGACCTATTGCGTGATTAACAGGATAAATTGGAATTTTATAAAACGAGGCCAATGATCTTGCAACTACTGCGCCAACGCGCAGACATGGCCCTAGTCCTGGGCCTGCTGCATAAGAAACAAGATCCATCTCTTTGATGGTAGTCTTGGCTTCTCTAAGACATTCAGATAATACACTAGCACTATTCTCAATATGATGACGTGATGCTTCTCTTGGATGAATTCCCTCTCCATTTGCAGGGCGGTAAATTTTTTTGACATCAGATAGTATCTTTCCTTTATTTCCTTTTTTTTCAATTACAGCACAAGAAAATGTATGTGCAGTGCTTTCAATTCCTAAGCCTAGCATACTATCCCCTACTTAATGTGGATACAATTTTGATCACATCGCCATTTTTTAGTTTTTGATCACCACTGATTCTTTGTTTAGTTTTGCAGTCAATTGCATGCAAGAATCCTTTGGCAATATCAGCATGAATTAAACCTGCCAAATCTTTTGCAGTAGAGTCCTGAGGAAGTAATTTTGTATCAGGTAAAATTACACCGTCTTTATTGGTTAGTTTGGTTTCATCTTCTACAGGATATACAACGATAAATTTTAGTGAGTCAAAAACTGCAGTGTTTAGAATTTTCTGAATGCCAGTTGAGGGAATTTTAGAAAAGACAGACTTTACCAAATCTAGAGCTTTTTGTTGAGGAGGTAAAATTTCTTTTCCTTGAATAATTGTAAAATCTTCATCACCAGAAGAGTAATTTACAATTCCAGCTTTTGATGCTTTCCGTAATAGTAACTCAGTTTCAGCACTACAAGGGATCACAGTATCTGAAATTTTATTGAGAATGTCAAGATCATGACAAAGATCTGCTTTATTTGCAGCAATTATCGTCGGTTTTGTATTTTTTCTTAATTCTTTGGCAAAGATTTGGACATCAGAATCTTCCCATTCTTTTGGATTTCTAGAAATAAGAGATAGTTTTTGTAACACTTCATGTACTTGGTAATCCTTAATTCCTAATCCAGTGAATCGTTTTGCAATACCATCAGTAAGTTTAGCTCTTTTCTGATCAATTTCACGTGTTATTTTATCCCATTCCCTTTTGAGAATATCTGCAAACCATTGATCAAATTCATCCTGAACAAATGCAATATCTTCTAGCGGATCATGTGTTCCAACAGGAACAGGTTGTCCTTGAATATCAGTTGTTCCAGCAATGTCAACCACATGAATCAAAACCTCAGCTTGTCTTGCATCATCTAGGAATTGATTTCCTAATCCTTTTCCTTCATGTGCACCTGGAACAAGTCCTGCAACATCAATGAGTTTTACCGGAATGAAACGAGTTCCATTTACACATAGCTGATTTTCATGTTTAATTCCAAAATGTTTGCATGCACAATCTGCTTTTACATAAGCAACACCAACATTTGGTTCAATTGTTGTGAAAGGAAAATTGCCTGACGGTACAGGGGTTTCAGTTGCGGCTGAGAAAAATGTAGATTTGCCAACATTTGCTTTGCCTAATAAACCAATTTGCAATACAGTAAAACATTCATTTCTACTTATTAGTATTGCAGAAATCGTTTAATGCAGTTTATCAGATTTTATAGCATGGCAATAGTAATTACTGGAAATCCAGGAGCTGGAAAACATACTATTACAAAGGAACTTGCTAGAATACTTGAACTCCCTATAATTGATATTAATAAAATAGCAAAAGATGCAAGGTTATTTGAAAAAAATAAAGATGTAAATGATGTAGATACTGTTAAACTAGAAAAAATCCTTGAAGAAGAAATTTCCAAAAACAGTCTAATTGTTGGTCATTTAGCACCTTATGTTTTAGCCAAAAATAATGTAAAGTTAGTGATTATTTTGAGAAGAAATCCATATGATTTGATATCTGTATACAAAAAGAGAAAATACTCAGATGAGAAAAGTAGAAACAATGCGGCCAGTGAAGTCCTAGGCATCATTGCACATGACACAAGAAGTAAATTCCAAGAAAAAGCATTCCAAGTAAATGTTAGTGGAAAAAATATTCAGGAAATAATAAAAAAAGTGAAGCACATAATTTCCAGTAATGAAGGTGATGAGGAAGTGGATTGGCTTGGTTTGGTAACAAAAAATAATGATTTGAAAAAATTTTTTATTGATTGATTAAATAACGCCTTTAAGTTTGTCTAGTTACTTGTTTGAAATTTCTAAAACAGATTTGGCAGGAAGGATTGGGACTCTTTATACTAACCATGGAAAGATAGAGACACCAGCATATGTTCCAGTTATTCATCCTGTAAAGCAAACAATTCCCTCAAAAAAAATTCGAGAGATAGGTTTTGATTTAGTTATTACAAACGCATACATTACGAAAAATAATTATGGTGATGAAGCTATAAAAAAAGGAATTCATAAGATAATAAATTTCGATAAGGTAATTATGACAGACTCTGGTGGTTATCAAGTTTTAGAATATGGAGGCGTCAAAGTTTTACCGTCTGAGATGGCAAGTTTTGAAAGAGGAATTCTCACTGATTTTGCAATTCCACTTGACAAGCCAACAGGATTTGGACTCCCATTAAAAAAAGCAGAAGCATTCGTTAAACACACTCTCAAAGTTTCAAAGAATACACTTGATGAAAGAGAGGACAATGGCCAGATCTGGATTGGTCCAATTCAAGGAGGAGAACATTTTGATCTTGTTGCAAAGTCAACAAAGAGTTTGGTAGACATGGGTTTTCAGATGTTGGCTTTAGGAAGTCCAGTTGAATTTATGGAGTCATATGAATATCGATTATTGGCACAGATGATTGTAGCTGCAAAAAAACAGATGCCACAATCTATTCCTTTGCATCTTTTTGGAGCAGGGCATCCACTGACCATTCCGTTTGCAGTAGCTTTAGGATGTGATACATTTGATTCAGCTTCCTACATGTTGTATGCCAAACAGCAGAGATACATTACAGAAGATGGTACACGATATTTGGCAGATATAGCCTTTTTTCCTTGTAATTGTGAAGTTTGCTCTAAATACACTCCTGATGAGTTTCGTCAGCTTGAGACAACTGACAAAATTAACCAACTGGCAATTCACAATTTGTATGTAATAAAGATAGAAGTCGACAAAGTGAAACAGGCAATTCATGAAGGAAGATTATGGGAATATGTAATGAAAAAGGCAAGAGCTCACCCCAAGTTATTTGAAATGATTGAGGTTATGACAAATAATTATGAGTTTCTTGGCGTAACTACACCAAAATTTAAAGAAAAAGCTATATTTCTTTATGATAAAGAGGATCAGTTTCGTCCAGAGGTTCAATCATATCATAATATAGTTAGAAAATTTAAATCAAAGAAAAAGAAAATTGTCATTACCAGAGAGTTCAGTATAAAGCCAGGTTACTTATCACGTCAATACATTGGACTAAAAAAGAAATTCAAAGATTTTGATTCAATACAAGTATGCCAATATAATCCCCAATTAGGATTAATTCCAATTGAGATTTCAGACATATTCCCAGCTGCACACCACGAAACTTCCAGAATAGATTTTGATCCAAAAGAATTCCCTACATTTGAAGAGACGTGGAAAGATTTCTTTGGTAACAATAAATTTTCAGAAATCCATTATGATAAAAATGATAAATTTCTGAAATATTTTGTTAAAACACTACCAAAAAAAATCAAGAAAAAATCTTTTGTTTAATTAAAAATAAGAAAAAAGAATGTGCTAAAAGATTCAGCTTAAAGTGCTGCGTCTTCTGCCCAACCTTTGATGAAGATACCGTTTTTGTGAAGAGGAACTGGTTGTCCAGCAGTGTAATTCATTGGTCTCATCCAAAAGATTGATTTTGTTGGGCATACACCGATGCATGCACCATCAGAAATACATCTTTCTGGATAAAATACAAATGCTTTACCTCTCTTCCAGCCTTCAACTGGTTTTACTCTAAGGACATCTGGACCAAGAGTTGTACAGATTTCTACACATAGTGCACATCCGATACATCTTTGTTCGTCAATGTCTGGAAGTATTGCTATTGGCATTACAAAGTAAACAATGTTTGGTAACTATTTAAACCATGATTGAAATTCATAACCCTGTTATGAAATTGATCGAACTATATCATGTACGCAGAATCTAGATTAAAAAATTGAAAAAACAAAAAGAAGACGTGTTTTTCACGTTTATTTTCTCATTGCGTCTATTTGACCAGAGGTTACCCAGTCAAGTAATTCTGCAGATGAAGGATTTAGATCTGCTTTCTGAGCCATCAGATTAGCAACCCAAATCCAGTTAATTTGGTTAAGTAGTGGTTTGTTTGCTTCGTCACCTGCACGTACTTTAGCGACGAGAGCTTGATCTTGTGAGTTTAACCAATCTTGGAAGCTTCTTCCCATGAGAAATGGATCTTAGCTTACACTAATTAAAGCTTTTGTAGATTCTATGACAGATGCAATGATCGGATCGATTCTAACAAGGTTTTAACGTCGATAAGAATTCATCTTAATTCTTGGATGTTAAAGTTTTAGGAGCTGCAAACGAAGTTGGCAGATCTGGCTTTTTAGTAAATTGTAATGGAACAAATCTCTTGCTTGATTATGGGGTATTATTTGGAAGAAGGGGAACACCTCCAGGTTATCCGCTTCATGTAAAGCCTAAGGACATAGATGCCATTATAATCACTCATGCACACCTTGATCATTCAGGAAACGTTCCATCTCTTTTTGTAAGTGGAAATACGGACGTATATGCCACACCGCCGACCTTTGATTTATCAAAGTTATTGATAGAAGACATGCTAAAAATTGAAAAGAATTCACACCCATTTGATCTACCTGAACTAAACAATATGATGAAAAATGCCAAGGAAATTGGATTTAAACAAAAAGTTACCAAAGGAAATGCAACTTTTGAGTTTAGAGAATCAGGACATGTAATTGGTGGAAGTACTGTTTTGGTAGAATCAGAGAAAAAACGCCTCTTCTATACTGGCGATATCAAAACAAATGGTTCAAGAATGCTTCGTGAAGCAGATTTTGATATTGGCGAAATTGATCTTCTAATTACTGAGAGTACATATTCTCAAACAGAACAAAAACCAAGAAGAGAATCAGAAAAAGAATTGATTGAATTTGCAAATGAAGTAATGGATAGAAAAGGAACACTATTCATACCATCATTTTCAGTTGAACGCTCTCAAGAGATGGCATGCATTTTAAAGAGTGCAAACTTTAAACACAAAATTATCATGGATGGAATGGCACTTAAAGTAAATGAGATAATGTTTAGACATCCTGAATATCTACGAGACCCCAAAGTTTTTGCTGATGCAATAAACGATGCAGTTGCAATTAGAGAACATAGTGAAAGAAAACGTGCAATGGAAGAACCTTGTGTAGTAATTTCTCCTGCAGGAATGCTAGTTGGAGGAAACGCTGTATTTTATTTACAACAGTTAGCATTTAATGATAAAAATGGAATCGCTCTAGTATCATACCAGGGTGATGGTACACCTGGAAGAAAATTACTTGAAACAGGAAAAGTATCAACACGCGGGAAAGATATGAATGTTAAAGCAGAGGTCAAACAATTTGAATTTTCAGGTCACGCAGATAGAAATGAATTGTTTGCTATGATAAAAAGTATAAAAGGAAATCCAAAAGTACTAACAGTCCACGGGGATTCAGAATCTTGTGATAGATTTGCTCAAGAAATTCATGAAAAGTTTGGGCTCGAAGCATATGCCCCAGCAGTTAATGAAACAATAACTGTCTGAAATGCAAAACAATAATGCAATAAATGTAGAAAATTCAATTAATAGCGGTCAGGTATTTCTTTGGAGGAAAAATGGGAAATATTGGTATGGCATTAATGGACAAGATATTCTAAGGATTAATAATTCTGGAACCATAAAATCATATCAAAACATAAAAACAGATTTTTTTAGAAAAAAAGACAACATAGAAGAAATAATAAAATCAATTTCAAAAGACATAACAACTAGAAAGGCAGTAAAGCAATTTCTAGGATTACGATTGCTTGAACAAGATCCATTTCAATGTTTGATTTCCTTTATTGTATCTTCAAATTCCAATATACAAAAAATAAAGTCAAGTTTAGAAAATATAACAAAAAAATTTGGGAGAAGGGTAGATTTTGACAACCAAGAATTTTTTTTATTTCCAAAACCTGAGATACTTGCAAATGCGTCAACAAATGAAATTTTAAAATGTGGTATAGGCTATCGTTCAAAATATATCAAAGAAGCAGCAAAGATGATTATTTCAAAGGGCATAGATTTTGAAGAATTAAAAAAACATAGCTACTTTGAAACTAAGAAGGAAATTTGCATTATTCCAGGGGTTGGAAATAAGGTTGCAGATTGTATAATGCTATTTTCACTAAACAAATTAGAAGCATTTCCATTAGATCGATGGATGATCAGAATTTTAGAAAAATACTATTTTAATGAATTTCAAATTGAAACTAAAACAATCACAGAAAAACAATATGACATTCTTCATAAAAAAATTGTAAATTATTTTGGTCCATTTGCAGGATATGCACAACAATTTCTATTTAAAATGGAGAGAGACAATTACCAAAAAAAGTGGCTGTAAACCCTTAAAATGGTAATTAATTGGTAGGTTTTTGGGCCCATAGCTCAGCATGGATAGAGTGTTGGACTTCTAATCCAATGGTCAAGGGATCGAAGCCCTTTGGGCCCGCTTGACAAAATTATTTATTCGGATTTGTAGGGTAGATTTTGTGAAAGACATAGAATTCAAATTGAATTCAACTGAGATTCATCCAAATTCTGAAATCAAAGGAATTGTTTCTGTTTCATATCCAGGAAGATATGATGGAGTTGTGATAAATACACAGATTTTGGATTCAAATGAACACATAGTTTACAAGTCTTACAATGGAAAGAACATATCGCAAAATGTTTCAAGATTATTTATCAACAAAGATGTAATGCCTGAAAACAGGGCAGAATTTACTGCACTAATTAAATTTGAACCAAAACAAGAACACGAAATAAAATTCAGAGCATCAATTATTGAGCAACACAAAGAAATTGAAAGCCAAATAATTTTTGCAAAATATTCTATCTAGAATCTACTTTTCTCTACAGTTATGCTTGCAGTCATCCATGGATGAGGTTGACAATGATAATGAACTTCCTGAGGCTCTGTAAATAGGAATTCATAGGAATCACCGGGCTTGAGTACACCTGTAGAACCAAAGTCACCACTATACGTATCAGAGTGTCTATGATCAGGAGTTACTGTATGTGCAGTATCATCATTATTTTGCCAAATTACTTTGTTATTGATATTTAACAATGCAGTAGCTTTGTTTGGAACATAGTTCTCATTTCCTTCAATTACTGCACCTGGAACAATTTCAATAATCAAATCTTCTTCTGGATGTAGTATATGGTCAGATACAGATGGCTTTGCTAAAGATTCAGGAAGATAAAATGAAGTGTAAAAAACTACAAATACGGACATTGCAACGATTACTGCAATAACACCAACACCATATGCGTGGCTAGAGGTGGGAGCACTCATAAATTTTTTAACCTCTCAAGTTCTTATAAAGCTTGTTTAGAATTTTTGAGATCATGGTTTGTTAAGATCACCAGAACCAATATTTGGATTGTTATCTGCACCAACTCCTAAATCTGCTTGAGTCTTTGCAGGAATCTCTGGAGATAGTTCTTTTAGTTCTGGTTTTACTTTTGAAGCATCTTCTTCTGGAAGTTTATTTGATTCAGGAGATACCTCTGGTTCAGCCAATCTTGGTTTTTCTTCCTGTACTGGAGCTGGCGCTGGTGGTGGAGCATTCTTTTCTTGACTAATAGAATATCTATAGACATGGAAGAATGCTGCAAATACCAACAAGATTATTCCTATAAAGAATAATGATATGTTCTTCATTCCTGTTAAAGCAGCATTATATGCTGCAATGTTTAGGAATACCTGGAATGCTAACAGTGCAACTAGTAGCCAGTTGATCCATTTTTCAGAAAGACTGATAGTGGCTACCTTCTTTGGGCCTGTACTTTTTGCTAGTTTTGACTTTCTTTCAGCTTCATTTGCAAGTTTAATCATCATGTACGTAAATCCAAATCCTAATGGTACCAACAATATCATTGTAGAATAGAAGAATATTGGATCAATTACCAAACGTTCTACTAATGGAATTGAGATGTCAGGCGAAATATAGAATCCCCAATAAGTAGTAACCATGATTTGAGCTAGGCTAGTAATACCAAATGCTGTGACAAGTGGTCTATCTCTCCATGAGAATTTCTTGTATCTATCGATGAATGGAATTAGTAAAATGGATATTATGAATAACAGAGGCCACAAGAGTCCTGTAACAAACTTGTCATACTGTGTCCTCATGAATGCATAAATTCCTGTCAGATACCACTCAGGAACCGTTACACCTGGCGGTACAGTAGGCTCAAACTTGAATCCCATATCAATTGGAAACACGCCACCTGTGATCAGAATAGCACCTCCGATGGCCATGACCATAGGCACATCAAATACCAAGAACCTTGGGAAATGAACTGCCATTAGACCTAGCATTACAATAGGTAACAAGAAAACATGTTGTGCATAGAATCTTAATACAAAGTCGGAGAATCCACTACCTAACATCGCGTCACGCAATAGCGGGCCTGCCACAGGAATTGACGTTGTCAGAGATGCAGCAATACTAATTGCAAGTTCTGCTCTTTCACTAAATATTACATCATATCCAGTAAATGCTTCAAGAATTGTAACGACACCGAGAATTACACCGGTCATCCATAAAACTTCATTTCTAATTTTGTATCTTCCACTAAAGTATTGATAATACATGTGAAGAACAGCCATGAGCACCATCGCATTAGAACCATGATAATGAATATTTCTTATATGGAAACCAAATGGAACTTCATCATTAATGAATTGAACACTATCCCACGCCCTATCCAAAATCGGTTGATAGTAAAACATGAGAAGAGCACCAGTGACTCCAAGAATAATAAAAATAACAAAGGTAAGCATTCCTAAGAATCCAAATGGACTAACAAACCTAGCTGGAAATGAAAACTTGATTGCAGTAAATATTGTTCTGTCTACCCCATCCCAAAGCCAGTAAAAGAAGGCAACTGCTCCAGTTCTTCTTTCAAGCGAAACGGCCATATCCAATTACTCCATTTTCATTTGCATTAAACTTTGGTGGCAAGATAAAAACAAATCCATCAGAAGCAATCTCAAAATATAATTCAGGTAAAGTGTCTGATGGTGCAGCTTGTACTGATGCAGGACCTACAAATGCTGTTCCAGTTACAGGATCATACATACTTCCATGACAAGGACATTCACCTCTCTTTCTTCCCTCATCTGGCCAATATTTCCACAAACACCAAAGGTGAAGACATATCATACTGTATCCACGGATGGCAGATGTATCTTTTTTATCTCCACCTAGTTCTTCAGGAAGTCTAATGAATTGCCATTTACGAAACGCTTCTGCGTCAAGTGCAGCATCACCTGTTGCAGGATAGGTAATTACTTCGGCATGATTTATTGGATAAGTGTTAATGTTAGCTTGAGTGCCATCAGGTAAAATTACTGGAACTTTTTCAAGAGATGCCTGGTTTGGGTTTGGCATGAAATTACCAAATGGGACAAACGGAGCAAACGCTAATCCTGTGCCTGCAGCGCCCATTAACTTTAGAAAGTCTCTTCGGGATAATCTGCTGGATTTTTTTGTCCCAAGCTCTGACATTCAAGCTGACGTACTCGCCAAATTGCTTATAAACTTTGTTCAATTATTTGGTAGATTTTTGTCTAATGATGAACATACAGACAATTCCGATCGCAATTCCAATGATTAGACCAATTGCAATGCCATTACTAAGTGATGAATCAGTCTCAGGAATAGTAACCATTGTGTCTTTAGATGAGAGGGTTTCATTGAGGATAACAGTATCTTCCTTGATATCAGAATCGGTTGGTTCAAACTCTATTTCGATTTGGTCACTTGGAGGTTTCATGTCAGATGAAATATTTGTAAATTTTGCTGCAAGTGTGATAGGTTCAGTTGTTGAATTACCTCCAAACAAAGTTGAATGTGTTAAAAGTGTATAAGTACCTGTTTGGTTAATTGGCACATAAAGGATAGTAGATGTATCATCTTTGTTTTTTACTGGGAAGAATCCTCCACCCTGACTAAAGATAGAATTTCCCAACCAATCAAGAGAAGGCCATCCAAGAAAATGACCAAACACTCCAGAAGGAACGTTAGTTTGTATTATTTGTCCGGATGGATCCATAACAAATACAGCTAGATTAGTATCATCAGTCATCCATGAAAGTTCTATTGCTGCAGAATTAATGGAGTCATTTTGAATGTCAAAATAATATTGTCTCCAATCTCCTGCCATATAGCGATTAACCATATCAAAAGCACCTTTGGTGTATCCATTTCCATAAAGGACATCATCGCTTTTTGTTCCTTTAATCAAAAGTGTAGAATCGTTTTCAGTTATCGGCTGTTTAATTACAAAAGATACTGGGGCATTTACAGTATGTCTATCACTTTCAAAAGTTAAAAATCCTTGATATACACCTGTCTGCAAATCATTTGGAGTAACCAATGTCACATCAATAGTAGCAATATCTTTTGGAGAAACAGAGATTATTTTAGATTCAGGCCACAGTACAGACCATTTATCTTTTTGATAATAGCTTGTAGAAATTGTATAATCCATTGAAGTTGAATTTTTTTGTGTGTCACCTAACCAGTAAGAATATCGTGTCGGTACTGGATAAACTCCAACTAATGGAATGCCTTCAAATTTTTCTTTAGGTTCTGAAACTCTTAATTCTTGAACAGTCCCCCAAGAACCAGCTCGATTTACCATAGATAGTTCATCACTTGTAATTTTTGTATCATTGTTGTTGTCAATCCAATCATAAAGATACAATGAAGAGATTTTGATATCATCAGCATAAACATCAGATGTGTCATTCATGAATTCATTGAATAGGAAATTTGTATTTAGAATCATTAAAGATGATTTATCTGGAATTAGATTTTCTTTGTTAAAAAATTCACCAAGTTCAGTATGTTTGGTTACATCAGATAATTTAACATAGTTTGGAATAAAAGTGTCAGTTTTATTCAAAATAGAATCTTGTTGTCTAACAATTGTTGTTCCATCAAATTGAGTTTTTGTTATTAAGGATAAAATTTCTGGTTTTACATCAATTGTAAGTGTGTCATTAGTTGGATTTTGAATCGTAAAGGTAGCTGTGGTTCTATCCCCTGGGAGTAATTGTCCTGCAAACCAACTGGTCATAGGAAACGAACGAGTAGGAAGTTGAAAATTTTCAAATCCAATTGCTGTTGAATTAAAGCGTTCAATAGCAGGCTCAAGAATTTTTTTGATGTTAGAATATGATTTATCATTATACACAACGAAGACTCCATCTTCACCATGAACATAATTCAGGGCAGATTCCACATTTGCCAAACCAGATCCTTGAGTGAATGGATCATTTTGTAGATCAGTTGCAGTGGACATGAGAATACTTTTGATAATAAATGGATCATAGTCTAGTGATTGTTTTGTCATTTCTTCCATTAAGATTGCTGCACTTCCTGAAACTAGTGGTGCAGCCATACTAGTTCCTCCAAATAATGAAAAAGATTCCTCTTGTGAATCTTTTTGGGTTTTTAAAACATTTGAAGGGGTAAAGCCATGAGCACCAATACTCATAATGTCAGGTTTTGGATCTCCTATCGAACCTGGACCTCTGCTAGAAAAATCAACTATATCATCATAGTGAGAAGTAGTATTTCCAAATCGAGGTTGATCCTTGAAAGGTCCATACCCAACAAAGACATTGTTAGTAGTAGCACCAACTGAAATTCCAAAAGGAGATGCATTTGGCAATCCAATTGTTCCATACCCATGTCCAGAATTTCCGGCACTAGAAACTATGGTAACACCAGGATAAGTATCATCTAAAGAATTTGGAGTTGCAAGTACACTTAGAATTAGTGATAATATATCCATCCCCGGTGATGCCTCAAAAGAAGGAAAGTTTGACACACCCCAACTATTAGAAATTATATCGACTCTTGGCTTGCCTGAAAACTTCCAGTTATGATCTTTGTTTTCAAACCCTGCAGACCACAACCACCCATAAACAGTATCACCAAACCATAATGCTTTTACAGGTACAATCTTTGCATCAGGTGCTACGCCAGTAATAGAATATTTTTTTGTATTATTGTAAATATCATAAGTTTCTTGACCTCGTGAAGTAATTGATGCGGCGCTGGAGGTTCCATGACCCATAAAATCAGTCATTATTCCAAAGAATTCACCATCTTTATCCAATGCAGGCAATAGGGTTCCATTAATTGCCTTTAAGGAATCATCAATCTCAGTAGAGTTGTTTCTAATCACACCATAAACATCAAGTACTTGTGCACCAAGCGTTCCAGCACTGTAATCATTTTTTCCATCACTGTTTGAGTCATATACTAGAAACTCGTTGCCACTGCCCAATACAATTGGTTTTTCATCAGTAAAATCAAAATCATAATTTGGTTTCTGACCTGACTTTAAGTCAAATCTTGTGTAATCCTCCCAAGAAGTGCTTAGATCAGGAATTACAGTATCATATACTCCTGCAATAAAAGAATCAACTACAAGAACAGGTACAACTTGAATTCTAGTCAGAGATCCTTGCAGTCCTCCCTGATACATTACACCAAGATGATATACCCCACTTTTTGATTTTATGTAATTTCTGTTGTCTTCTCCAATTTTCATATCCTTGTCTAGTGTTCCATTAAAAATTGTTGAAGTTCCAAGTTGTGGAAAAAATGAATTGTAAATTGGAATTGTACTGCCTTTACCGCCTTGAGATACATCAAGAAAAATCCCATGATTAGTAACATATGTAGATGAAGTCATGTGAGATGGAATGGGTTTGCTATAATTTCTAATGATTTCATTTTTGTCCACATATGCAAAAAAAGTTGCATTTGTTAGAACAATTCCTTGACCATCTGGATCAAGCATTATAGGATGATTGATTTCATCTCGTGCAAGTGAATGTTGAATATCAGGATTAGAGAAATCAACTCCAGTATCTACAACTGCAATTACAGTGCCATTTCCTGATGCATCATATTTTTTTTTAGCTATACTTGAACCAGTAATATCACCAATTCTTGAAGCATCTTGAATTTCATCATCAGGTAAATGAAAATCTAATCTAAAATCTTCAATCACATGAAAACCCCGTGAAGCAAGATTTGAAGCTGATTTTTCAGAAAGAACAGAAACATAAAAAAATCCACTATCAGACTGAATTCCATGTATTGAATTATTTTTTAAAAAATCAATTTGCTGTGAATTAGTTCCAAAAATTAAGTATCTTTTAAAATTATTTTCAGTAAAGAAACTAGAATCAATTTCTATAATTCCAGAGTCAAAAACTAATGGATTATTCATATCATCTACAGAGATTAAATCATTAGGTACAAATGCATATGAATTAGTTAGCACGGTAGAAAGAAGAATAACAGAAAAGAAAACAGCCGCTTTGGGCATTAGTTAATTTTCTTTTCTTGTATTATTATAACTATCTTCGTCGTGCAATGATTGTAATTTGTAGTGCAACAATAATTCCTATAGATGCTATGATTGGAAACAATAATGAATTAAGTTGGGATGAAGCTTCACTGATAAATTCTACAGATGTGGCAATAGCGCCGGTACTTTTGTCAATTTTGTTACTTGCCTGTCCCAAAGTACTATCAAATCCTGCAATTTCAGATTTTAGAGTATCAAGTTCGCTTGATGTTTCATCTAAAATTGAATTTAGTTTAATAATTTGCTCTGAAATTCCTCCTATATCTTGACTTAGAACATTAGTGGCAGCCGAACCATGAGATGTGGTTCCTTGACTAAAAGCAACAACATGAAACACGTGAGTTCCTTCTTCTCTGGGAATGTAATCAACATAATACAGTCCTTGATGCAGTGTCTCAAAAGAGTCTGATAAAGAAACAGAGACTCCAGATGGTAAATGAACATGAGTAGTACCCAATAAATCAGCAGGATCATTTCCAATTAATAGACCATCACTGGTTGTTTGCACAAATACTCTAAACTGATGATTTATTGCAGCAGTTTCAGGTGCAAAGACCAAAGTATTAACATGTCTTTCAACAGGTACATCAAGTAGTTCTGTTGTAGATGAAAACTTTACATCAACTTTTTTTGAGATGCCATTTTGTGCAGTACTAATTACTTCAACAGAATATGTGCCATAAGGAAAGTTTGTTGATGGATCAGGCCAAATCAGTAAGCCATAATTAAAAGAACCATCTGAATCAGTAGTTATTTGATCAAACTTTGCAATTGTTTCATCAGGAGCAAAAAGTCGTATAATCAAGTTTTCTTCAGGCAATCCTTTTCCATAAACTTGTAAACTGTGTGAAGAAGAATACACTTTACTGTTTGTTGATAACTCGAGTTCTGAAAACGAATTAGGAGTGTTAACAAGTAAAAGTACAACTAGAATAGAAAATAAAATTTGAAACTTCATTTTAATTAATTGTGTATGGTCTCATAGATATTACTTCTGGAAAAATTGTCTATAACTTTCGTTAGGATTGATTCAAAAAAAGAAAAAAGGGTAATGTG
>Ga0224508_10000082_pt1 | contig 108166 bp, 90 predicted proteins | sample SF_Jan12_sed_USG_4_FD_170157 | JGI IMG/M metagenome (GOLD analysis project Ga0224508, IMG submission 170157) | Sediment microbial communities from San Francisco Bay, California, United States - SF_Jan12_sed_USGS_21 | ecosystem: Environmental > Aquatic > Marine > Sediment | place: USA... | reverse complement strand
GCAGCAAATCGACCGTCATTCAAAAACGGCCAACTCGACGTGCTGCTCGATGCTGTCAACAGCTGCCGCGTGGAATGGATGGGGGCTCCGGCGTTCAGTGAGGCGGACCCGCGATGGATCGCCCTGCTCGAGTACCTGAGTGATGCCGCCGGGGACTCACCGTCACCCGCAATAGCCTATCGAATAGTCAGCCCGCCGACCGATCTCGGCGGCGGCAACGCAATGGGCGGCCAAGCTTTGTTCAACTCGTCTTGTGTCGTCTGTCATGGGGTCGACGCCGTCGGCACCGAACGTGCACCCGTGCTTGTTGGCTCACTTCTGGACGCTGAAACGATTGGGCGTCGCGTGAGGACAAGCGGTGCGGGTAACAGTGCCGTCTACGAAGGACTCACTGGCGGCCGAATGCCTTTTTGGGCGGAAGACCGGCTCAGTGACGAAGAGCTCGTCGACCTCGTGGCCTTCGTGCTCACCAACGACGGAGGCACTGGCGGCACCGGTGGCGCAGGCGGGACTGGTGGGCTCCGCGAATGCGACGCCACCCACAGCAAGATCGGACAGGTTGCCGAGCTTCAAACCTTCGCCCACCAGGTTTCGGGCACGGCATTGATCGTCGACGACTGCACCGTGCGCGTCGACGATTTCGTCTACGATGGCACGGGCATCGATGTCCGTTTCTACGGTGGCCTTGGCGGTGATTACATCAACGGCTTTTCGATGAGCGAAGAGGACTTGCGCCGCGACGGGGGCTACGACGGCACCGAGCCGGTCTACGCGCAGCTTCCAGAGGGCCGGACACTCGACGATCTCGACGGCATCAGCGTATGGTGTGTTCCCGCCCGAGCGAGCTTCGGCGACGGCCAATTCACCAACCCCTGAGGAACTGACGCACGTGCCGATCTTGGTAGCGGAAGGCCTCTGCAAAGCCTACGGAGAGACGCGACTTCTCGATGGCGTGGACTTTTCGGTTCACGAAGGGGAGCGGGTGGGGCTGGTCGGGAACAACGGCTCGGGCAAGTCGACATTGGCGCGGATCTTGGTCGGCGAAGAGCAACCTGACACCGGGCGGGTCGCACGCCGGCGTGAAGCGACGATTCGTTACTTGTCGCAGGAACCTGCGTTGCCGGCGGGCCGGACCGCGCGAGATGTGGTGCTCGAAGGGCTTGGTGCCTGGGCCGAGGCGTTGGAGCGACACGAGGAGCTCAGCCAGCTGATCGCCGCACAACAGCCCGGATGGGAAGCGTACACCGAGCCGCAGGCGGCTGCTGCCCAGGAGGTCGAGCGGCTCGGAGGCTGGGAGAACAGCCTTCGCGTCGACGTGCTCCTGCAGCAACTCGGTCTTCGCGAGATGGACCGCAACGTCGATGAGATGAGCGGCGGCGAGCGGCGGCGCGTGGCGCTCGCGCGGCTCTTAGTCGAAGAGCCCACCTTGGCGATTCTCGATGAGCCCACCAACCACCTCGACGCCGACACCATCGAATGGCTGGAAACCTACCTGCGCGAGCAATACCGCGGTGCACTCCTTCTAATCACGCATGACCGCTATGTCCTCGACCGCGTCGTGAATCGAACGCTCGAGATCGATCAGGGCAGGGTGTACGGCTACGAAGGTGCTTGGCATGCCTATCTGGAGGCCAAAGCAGACAGGCTCGCCCATGCCGATCGCGCCGAGGCGAACCGTCAGAACCTCCTCCGAACCGAGCTCGAATGGCTGCGCCGGTCTCCCAAAGCCCGAACCAGTAAATCGAAGGCGCGCGTCGATCGTGTCGAGGCGCTCCGCGATGCCGCAGGTACCAAGGTCGAGCAGGTCGCGCGGTTCGCGGAACAGGCACAACGCCTCGGCGGCACCGTACTCGAAGCGCATGGCCTCGGGGTGCGACTCGGCGCGCTCGAGCTCGTCGAGTCGCTGGACTTGATCTTGTCGCGCGGGGATCGCCTGGGGATCGTCGGTCCGAATGGCGCCGGCAAAACCACCTTGCTGCGCGTGCTCCTGGGTGAGCTCGAACCTACGCGGGGTCGCGTCGTCATCGGAGCGAACACGAAATTCGCTTACTTCGATCAGGGCAGAAGCGGACTCAGCGAGGATGAGTCCGTTCAGCAGAACGTCGCGCCCGACAGGCCGCAAGTGACATTCCAAGGTCGCTCGATCGACATCCGAAGCTACCTGAAGCGCTTCCTCTTCGCGCCACATCGCACACGGGACAAGGTGTCATCGCTATCTGGAGGCGAGCGCGCGCGTGTGGCCTTGGCGAAGCTGCTGCTCGCTCCGGCCAATGTGCTCGTCCTCGACGAGCCGACGAACGATCTCGACGTCGCCACTCTTGCCGCGCTCGAAGAGATGCTGGTGCAATCCAATTCAACCGCGCTCATCGTCAGCCACGATCGCTATTTCCTCGACCGCGTCGCCACCAAGATCCTCGCTTTCGAGGGTGACGGTCGGGTCATCGCCTACGCGGGGAACTACAGCGACTATCGAGAACAACGCGCCGCCGGTCAGGCAGAGCGCAAGCGGAGCGCCGCCAAGAGTGCCCCCAAGCCAAGGAGCAGCTCGACTGGGAAAGGAAAGAAGCTCTCGTACAAAGAGAAGCAGGAGCTTCAGCGACTCCCGGTCGAGATCGAACGCGCCGAAACAGAGGCGGTCGAGGTCGAAGCGCTCCTCAATGACCCGGCGCTGTACGCCGATCGCGCCGACGAAGTTCCCGCAATCGTGGCGCGCCAAGGCGAGCTGCAAGCGGAAATAGACCGAATGATGACGCGCTGGATGGAGCTAGAGTCCAAGGCCGCGGGCGAATAGCCGGATGGGGCCCCAAGGGTGGGGCTTGCGGTAGACCGCGGGGTAACGCTACAACTAGTCCGCTATGGCCCAAACAGCTCAAATCCGCTCGATCCAGTCCATCGAAAACGAGGCGCAGCGCGTCTACAAGCTCCAACGCGACGCGTACTTGCGCGATCCATACCCGAGTCTCCAGGAACGAAAGGCGCGCCTAGACGCGGTCGAGCGCATCCTGCTGGAAAACACCGACGCGATCGTAGAGGCCATTGCTCAAGACTTTGGGCACCGCTGTGCCGAAGAGTCGAAGATTCTCGAAATCTTTCCAATCATCGACGGGCTTCGCCACACGCGGAAGAAGCTTCGCAAATGGATAAAGCCGCAGCGCCGGCCCATTTCGTGGCTCTTTGCGACCGGTTCCAACCGGCTCATCCCACAGCCCAAGGGCGTCGTGGGAATCGTCTCGCCGTGGAACTACCCACTGTTCCTCACCTTGAGTCCGCTGGTCAGCGTCTTGGCCGCCGGCAACCGAGCGATGATCAAGATGGCGAGCAACTCTCAACACCTTTGCCGACTGCTCGCCGACAAGTTCAGCGAGGTGTTTCCAGAAGAGGTCGTCGCCATTCTGCCCGGGGTTCGTGCCGGGGACTTTTCCACGCTGCCCTACGACCACATCATCTTCACCGGCTCGGCGGACGTGGGTCGGACGGTCATGCGATCCGCGGCCGAAAACCTGACGCCGGTCACCCTCGAGCTCGGCGGAAAGTCGCCGACGATCGTCTGTGACGATTTCGACCTCGACGAGGCCGCTTCGCGAATCATGTACGCGAAGCTCGTCAACGCAGGCCAGACCTGCTTGGCGCCGGACTACCTCTTTCTTCCTGAGGGCAGTGAGGATCGATTCGTCGCCGCAGCACAGCGCTTGGTCACCGAGCGCTATCCGGACACGAACGACGACAGTTACACCTCGGTCATTGATGACAAGGCATTCCGGCGCCTGCGCATGACGCTCGAGGATGCCGAGGCAAAGGGCGCGAAGCTGGTCCCGTTGGTCCACAATGCCTCGTTCAACGATGTCCTTCGCAAGTTCCCGCCGTACCTGGTGCTCAACGTGACCGAGGACATGATGATCATGAAGGAAGAGATCTTCGGTCCTCTTTTCCCTGTGATGACCTACAAAGACCTGGACGAGACCATCGAGTACGTGACCCACCGGGACCGGCCGCTCGGGTTTTACGTCTTCACCAACGATCGGGCACGAAAGGAGAAGCTGCTCTACAGCACGATTTCGGGCGGCGTCACCATCAACAACTGCATCATCCACGTCGCTCAGCACGACCTGCCGTTTGGCGGCGTTGGTGCGAGCGGCATCGGCCACTACCACGGCTACGAGGGCTTCGTGGAGTTCAGCAAGATGCGCCCCGTCTTCACCAGCCCGTGGTTCTCGTTCCTGCACTGGTTCTACCCGCCCTACACGGGCAAGCAGGAACGCATGATCGACATGACGATCAAGCTAAAGCCCTGACAATGGCTTAGGCCGGGTCCGATGGCGCCCGGCCGCGGCGCCGCATCAATCGAGACCGACGGTGCCAGGCTCGGCGGCAGGGATGGGCTCCACTGGGCGCGCCGCTTTCTCGGGCGAGGCTTCTGGAACCGCCGCAGGCGCTGGCTCGACGTACCCACCGGCGTCGTCAGCGCCTAGCGCGACAGCGATCGCTCCGCCGATCGCCATCAGTGCAGCGACCACTGCAATCATCAAGCTTCGCGATCGTTCGCTTTTCCTAGGTATCGGGATGGTTTCTGCGAGACTCGCGGCCTGCGCCGCGTCAAACTCGTCAACCGATGGGATCGAGAGCACCGGCGCATGTGGCATCCGCGCGAGCTCCATCACCTGATTCTTGCGTGCCTCGCCCTGTGGAAACAGTTCCGCCATCCAATCCGAGAGCTCCGCCGGACCGATCAGCTCGTCTTGCTTGCTCAAGAATTTTTGGAGCGCCTGTCCCAACTCTCGCGCGGTCTGCCAGCGGTCGTCCGCGTCTCGCGCGAGCGCTTTCAATGCGATTTCATCGAGCTCTTTCGGAACTTGTGGTCGAAACTTGGACGGCGGCGCGATCTCTTCATAGAGCAACGCGAACATCGTATCCGCCGTCGTGTCACGTCTAAATAGCCGTTTGACCGCGAGCGCCTCCCACAAAGCGACGCCCAAAGCCCAGGTATCGATCCTTCGGTCGATGGTACCGGCTTTCAGCTGCTCCGGGGCCATGTAAGCAATGGTCCCCTTCACGTCTCCCAAAGACGTCTCGTGCAAACGCTGGCGCGCACTGGCCAATCCAAAATCGACCAGCTGCACTGCTCCGTCATACGTAACCAACAGGTTTTTGGGAGCGACGTCGCGGTGGACGACGTGGAGAAGATCGCCATTGGTGTCCTTGAGCTCGTGTGCGGCATGGAGGCCTTCACAAGCATCCGCGATGACGCGTGCCATTCGCAGCGGCAGCAAAGGACTCCGACGCTGCTGTGGGATGTTGGCTACCCGTGTATAGACACGCGCCAAGGGCTCTGCCACGAGATACTCCATCGCGATGTAGTACTCACCGTCGGCTTGGCCAAAGTCGAACACGCTGCACACGTTCGGATGCACTATGCGCGAAGCGATCTCGGCCTCGTTCAGAAACATCTCGATGCAGTCGGTTTCTTCTGCGAGGTGGGGATGGATCCGCTTCAGCGCGACCGGCCTCTCGAAGCCTGCCGTTCGATCGAGCCGAGCAAGGTAGACCGAGCCCATGCTCCCAGATGCGAGCTCAAAGCGGAGCTCGTAGCGGCCGATCCGTTCCGGTGTCGCTCGCTCGGGCGGAATGGACACCGGCACCGAGTCTGGGGGACGCGACTCCCGCCCCTCTCCCGTCTCCGCTCCGTTGGCGCCCAAGCTCACGATTCCCCGACTCAACAATAGCGCAAATGAGCCACTATACATGAATTTTTCGATCCACACTTCAATTCTCGCGAGCTTCTGGGTACTCAGGCGGATGTTTATGAGACTTCGAATCATTGGGCTTTCGGAAGTCCTTCGGCTGTTCTCGACCGACGGAGAGGCCCAGCACAGCTTGGGCTGCCCGATCGCCTCCTACGAGGACGCGGACTTCAGGTTCAGCGGCAGTATCGAGGGCACCCGCCTGCAGCTCATTCACAACAGGATCAGCGGCGGCACCAGCGTGCAAGAGAATGATAGCGGAGTCATCACCTTGAAAGACTCCACCGACTCAGTGCTGATGGCGACTGCGACTGACGTAGCCCTCACGCGCTCCGACAGTCGCATGAGTCCATGATACCTTGCGCTCGTGCTGGACGCCCTGACAGCCAAGCGCCTCGTTCCAGTGCTTGGGGCTGTCGCGATCGCGCTCGCGGTCTTCCTTTCTTTGGAGGCGCGCTACGGAGCCAACGCTCCGCCGACGGTTATCTTCATTGTGATGGATACGCTTCGGGCCGATCGCGCATCCTTGTGTGGGTATGTGCACCCGACCACGCCCACGCTCGAAGAGCTGGTCGATGGTGGCGCCAGCTATGCATGCAATTCCCACGCACCGTCCACCTGGACGCTGCCGAGCCATGCCACGTTCTTTACTGGCCTCGGCCCGGAGGATCATCAGGCCGGGTCGGGAGGCAAAACCAAGGGTATGACCTGGGGCAGCGTCACCCCGCTCGGCCCTCGGTTGCCGACCTTGGCCGAGGAGATGGCGGCGCGCGGCTATCAGACGCTTCTCCTCTCGGGAAATCCGGTCGTTGGAGAACGCATGGGCCTGACCCGGGGATTCGGTCACGCGGTGGTCGCCCGGAGTTACCCCGAGATGCATGACCACCGGCTCGCCGACCGCTTGAAGCTCATCCTTCAATACCTCGCGCTAGACCCGGACCGGCCGCTTTTCGCGTTCATCAACATCGCGGACCCTCACGCGCCCTGGCGAGGGATTCCGGAAGATGAAGGTTTCCTCCCCGCCAGGCCTCCCATGATGATCGATCCAGGGCGAGCCCGATTCGAGTCCGGAGAGATGGGCGACGAAGAGGCCGAGGCCTGGCTCTCGCACATGTCGGACGTATATGACTATTCGGTTCTTCGCGCGGATCGCTCGCTTGCGCGCGTGCTCGGCGCGCTGGAAGCCGACGGTTGGCTCGACGCCGAGTATCGCCTGGTCATCACCTCCGACCATGGAGAGTACTTGGGAGAGCATCGGCTCGTCGAACACGGCCGGCCGTACTTCTACGAGCCGGTCACTCGCGTGCCTCTTCTCTTCTTCAGCACCGAAGGGAAGGTAGAGCTTCCAGACGACGTTCCTTCCATCGTCGTGCACTCGCTGGCCCGCGATGGTGTCTTGCCCGAGCCTTTGCCGACCAGACTCGCGAGCGTCTTTCGAAAGGGAAGCGAACCCTCCAGCCTGGATGTGCCGTGTTCATCTTCGAGCGCGGCGCTCTGGCTTGGAGAGTCGAAGTTGGTCGCGAATCAGGGTGAAGTGGTGCGCTACGACCTGCGCCCCGATCCGAGTGAGAAGCAACCCCTTCCGGCCGACGACCAGCCGGCCGCGGCGAAGCTCCTGGAATACTGTCGAGCCCTCGATCGAGCCTATGCCTCGCGCCCCGTCCCCGACGCGGAGCTCAGTGAAGAGCTGAGCGCGCAGCTCAAAGCCCTCGGCTACCTACGCGATGACGATGAGCCGCCACAGCCGTCCAACCCCCATTGACGCCGAAATCATCTTTTCTAACGGAGGTCGCGCTCTCCAAGGATCGCTCGATAATCTCTTGGCGAAATGGCTCGCTCGACGCACTATATGGCTGAGGTTGCGTGACTACCGGAGTAGGCCAAAGCACCGATAGCCGGGAGTTCCTGCAGCAGCGCGTGGCCGCATTTGGTTTTGCGGTTGCGGTGATCTTGCTCCTTTCCTTGGTCAGCCGCGTCATCTTGGGCGTGGCGTTCGGGTATCTAAGGGGAGAGCTAGCGCATCCATCGTTCTGGGCGCACGCGGCTGCCTGGGTTCCAGTCGCATGCGTCTGGCTGATCTGTCGCTCACGCCCGCTCGAAACACAGACCATTCAAATCGTCGAAGGCGTCGGTTTGGTACTGACGAGCGTGGGTCTCGTCGTGATGGGCGGCTATCTCCCAGCGGCTGCAGGTGCCGCGACGACGACGGCTTACGCTTTGTCTTTCGGGCTCATCGCGCGCGCCATCTTCGTCCCCAGCACCGCGGGGCATACGGCCTGGCTCGGCTTGGCAATCGGGATTCCTCTCGTCATCGCCGTCTACTTGAATTTCCTCACCGTCGATATCGAAGTCTGGAACAGCCACGGGTTTTTCCGAAAGATCGAAGATACGAGCATTTTGGCGCGCAGTCAGTCGATTCAGATCGGATTCGCTTGGGCGCTCACGACCTTGCTCGCAGCCTGGGCGACGCGCGTGATCTACGGCCTTCGTAAAGACGCGCGCGATGCCAAAAAACTCGGCCAATATTTCATCGAAGAAAAGCTCGGCGAGGGAGGTATGGGCACGGTGTACCGCGCACAGCACGGGCTACTCAAGCGGCCGACCGCGATCAAGCTCTTGAGCCCCGAGCTGAACACCCCGGAGGACCTCGATCGGTTCCGACGCGAAGTGCAGATGACCGCGAAGCTCAAGCACCCGAACACGGTGACGATCTACGACTACGGACGAACCGATGACGGAACATTCTACTATGCGATGGAGCTGCTCGATGGCGTCACCCTGGTGGAGATCGTGCGAACCGAGGGCCCAATGCCGGAGTCCCGCGCGATTCACATCTTGGCGCAATGCGCCATGGCGCTACACGAGGCGCACTCGATGGGTCTCGTTCACAGAGACATCAAGCCCAACAACATCATGGTGACTCAACAGGGAGGCGCGCACGACGTCACGAAAGTCCTGGACTTCGGCCTGGTCAAGAACGTGGACTCGAATCTCGACGCCACCAAGACCTGGACCGAAGCGATCATCGGGACGCCTCGTTTCATGAGCCCCGAACAGATCCTCGATCCGCCGGCAGTCGACGCGCGCTCTGACCTCTACTCCCTGGGAGCCGTGGGGTACTTTCTGCTCAGTGGCTGTTTCGTGTTTGAAGGGACCAATGCCATCGAGATCTGCGCACAGCACCTGAGCGCTGCCCCAGAGCCCCCTTCATCGAGGGCGGAGCGTGTTCTGCATCGGGATCTCGAACGCATCATCATGCAATGCCTCGAAAAGAAGCCCGATGAGCGACCCGCTTCTTGCGTCGAGATCGCCGAGCGCCTTCAAGCCTTGCCGATCGGGCGATGGTCGCAGCAGCAGGCTGCAGAATGGTGGGACACGAACGGCGCAGAAATTAAGGTACATAGAGAGCTCGACATGGAGTTTGGGAATCTCGGAACCATTCAAGCCAGGCCGGCTTTCACGGATCGCTGATGACCGAAGCGCGACCCATAAGCCCTGAGGAGCTCGTCGCGGCGATGGCGGGCGGAGATTCGGGTCGAGCATTGAGCGCGTTCTATGCTCAGTATGCGAGCACGGTTCTTGCGCTCCTGACGAAGATGCTCGGTTCTCCTGCGGAGGCAGAGGAGCTCTTGCAAGAGGTCTTCGTGGAGCTCTGGCGGCGCGCGCCTCAATTCGACAGCTCGCGAGGCAGCGTCATCGCTTGGGTCGTCACGGTTGCCCGAAGTCGTGCCCTGGACACGCTTCGCGCGCGCAAACGCCGCCATGGCGATCGTCAGTTCCAGTACCAGGAAGGGGACGCGCTGATGACCGAACGAAAACGTCCCGATGTCATGGCCTCCTCGACGCGCTGGCACCAGGCCCTCAGGCAAGCCTTTCAGCGGCTCGACGCGGAGCAGCGCGCCGTGCTCGAGCTTTCGTATTTCCAGGGGATGTCGCACGGCCAGATCGCCGACACGCTCAAGCTTCCGGTCGGCACCGTGAAATCACGAATCCTCGCGGGCATGCGCTCGTTGCGCACGATGCTCCCCATCATTCACAGGGCGATGAAGGCATGAAAGTAGAGCAAGAACGAGCAGAGTTGCTGGCGGCACTCCATGCGGCCGGAGCCGCTTCCGAGGAAGACGAGAAGGAGCTCGAAGCGCTCCTCGCGGCCGACCCAAGTCTCGTCGAAGTCGTCAAAGATTTTCAGGATTCGATTGCGGCGCTCGCTTCGAGCTTTGATCCGCTCGAAACGCCGTCGAAGACGCTCGCGAAAATTCAAACACGGATCGCGAAAGAAAAGGGCGGCATCTTGAGCCGTCTGCGCCTCTGGTTCAGCAGGTCCTGAGTCAACGAATTGTTCATCGAGTGGGGATCGTATCCAAATGAGAATTTTCGCCGGGATCGTGCTGGTCGTGCTGTCGCTGCTCTGCTGGGGAGGACAGACGATCGTATGGCTCATGCCGAAGACCGGAGTGAGGCTCGGCCTTTCGGAAGCGCAGGAAGACGTAGAGCCCGTCTACTGGGCCGACATCCGCGGTGAAGCGGCTTGGGATTTCTTCACGCTCTGGACCATGTTGGCCGCAGCGCTTCTGCTCATCCTCGACGAGCCAGCGTGGGCGTACTTTGGGCTCGTTGGGGGCGGGATGTACGTCTACTTCGCCGGTCGCGGGATCTTCACTCGCCTTGCGATGCGGAGCCGTGGGTTTCGAGTTGGCGCAGCCAAAAGTCTCAAGTTGGGCTACACGTTTCTCTCGATTTGGTGCCTAATGGGGTTGGCCACGATCGCTGCGGCAGGGATGGCCCTGGCTCCCCGCTAATCGGCGTAGGGCTCGACCGCGTTTCCTGGTCGCCAACGATCGTCAACACGGTCTCGCCTTCTTGGCGCCACCATCCTTGAAACGTTTGGCCCTCTGGGCTGATGGTGGCGCGCAAAGTATGCCATCCGGTTTGGACAGCTTCGACATCGTCGATCTCCACTTCGACGCTACGCGTGTCCCGCCGTAAACCCACTCGCAAAACCTTGAGTGCGCTTTCCTTGGCGCTCCAGGTCAAAGCAACATGACGATCTCGGTGAGCTCCAGCCGTGGTATCGACCGCCCTGCGTTCTTGCTCGGTGAAGAAGTCTTTAACGAAGCGCGAGCTGCGCGGCTCGACTGCCTCCAGGTCGCAGCCGACTCTCGTTCCCTGTGCGATTACGCAGGCAGCCAGTCCCTCGCGATGGCTGATCGAGATTTCCGAGCTGACCCTTCGTCCGTCGATCCATGCTTCGGGAGCGCCGTCCTCTGCTCCAATGATCTGAATTCGATTGAAGTCATCGATCCCGGCGATCCAAGACACTGCGGGTTTCGCCACGAACCGTCCGAGCCTCCACTCAGCACGGCGCTTCGGAAATTGGAGGCCCGCCAAGACCTTTTGTTCATCCGGGCCGAGCCAGTCGTCCCCTTCCGGCAATGCCGATGCAGAAAGGAGTCGCCAGCGTATCGTCATCCTTCGGACTGTTCGCGTTGAATGCCGCGCTCGATCGCATCCACCAGGTAGGGGCGCAGGGTACTGGCGGGAATGATTCGGTGGACGGAGCCGACCTCCAGCGCCCGATGAACACTGTGGACGCTGTCGAACTCCTCGGCCACCTCGCGCAGCTTTTCCGAATGGACGACCTTCTTCATCTTGCTGAGGCGATCCCTGAGCGCCACCCGTTCGACGCCGACCGCCCGATCGAGCTCTCGCTGCAGTGCCATCATCCGCTCATCCGAGAGGGTTCGCTTGCGAACGGATCCTGCGAACACCACCGCCGCTGCAGGCGCGCCGCCGATGACCGACGCATAGGTGTGTTCGAGTGCGGAGACCTCCAACGACGGATTCAACTTGTTGGAAAAGACCACGAATGCCCCTCCGTGATATCGAGAGATCACCAAGAACACCATCGGCCCCTTGAAGTTGACCACCGCGCGGCCGATCTCGGCACCGTACTCGAGCTGAAGCTGTCTCAAGGACTCCGGAGACCCATCGAAGCCGGATAGATTCGCCAGCACGACCACTGGTCGGTTGCTGCTTGCCGCGTTGATCGCGCGGGCGACTTTCTTCGAAGACATCGGGAACAAGGTTCCCGCTGTCCAAGTTGCAGGGCCATCTGCCGGGACGAAGCCGAGCCGCGACAAGGGCTGTGATTCGAGTCCAATCAAACAGACTGGGAACCCGCCGATGTGCGCGTCCCACACCACGGCCGCTTCCGCGTCGCGCATGCCGTACCATCGTTCGAGCACGTCGTGATCCTGGTCGGTCGCGGAGCGCATGACCTTGCGAATGTCGAAGGGGCGTTTTCGGCCCGGATTGGTTTTCGGATCGAACACCTCCCCCACCGTCGCGAAAGTCGAAGCGCCGACATGGCCGTGCGGTGCATCGCAAACGTCCCGGTCGATTGCATCTTTCGTCGCGGCGCGTCGCGGAAAGCGCTCTCCCGGCATCACGTAGCTGTGGTCGTAGTGTCGAAGAAGAATGTGGCAGCCGTCCGCAAGGTCGCGCGCAGCGTATTGCGCCTGACCATTGGGTCCCATGATTCGATCGTATCCGCCGATCCCCGCGTTGTCTTCCGCGGATACGCCGCCCGAGTAGTCGAGGGCCTGCTTGCCGGTCAGCACCATCGCGCTGCCCGGGCACATGATGAGGACGCCCTTGGTGTGCATGAGCATCGTCGCCTCGGCGTTCCAGTACGGTTGAGCGCCCACGTTGATGCCGCAGACGAGAACATTGACCTCCAAGCCTGCCTGCGTGAACTCGATCAGTCGGCGCAAGACCGCCGAGATCCAGTCCATGTTCTCGGTACCGCTTTCCATCGAGATCTTGGCGCCTGCCGACACCGCGTACCATTCCAACGGCACTTGCATCTGCTCCGCCAGGTCGAGGCCCGCGATGATGCGCCGGCACTCGGGTTCCGCCAGAGCGCCCATACCTCGACTCGGGTCCCCCAGGAGTGCAACGCGCGTCATCCCTTCGGGATACTTGTCGGTGAAGCTCGTCAGCAGGCCGACGATGATGTTGGCGCTGTTGCTTCCGGGTGGCCTCTCCACCGGGACGAGCTGCCCGGCCTCATCGAGGTCGAGCTCGCGAAACTCGCCCCGCGGGAAATCCGATTGGACGTCACTGTCTTCGCCGGGCGTGAGCATGGCGATGATCTCGTACGGGTGCATCAGACCCCGCTGGCTCAAACGCACCACGTTTTGCTCGTACGCGCTGCGGGGCCTCATCGGATAGGTCGGCAAATCGCGAAGGCGAATGCGGAGCCCGCTGCGGCCACGATTCGATACGTCGAGGAGCTTTTCCTCCAGCTTGCCGCTGGCTGGGTTGCGAATGGTGCCCTGGACCACGATGCGCTCCAGCCCAAGCCCCGTCGTCTCCGGCGCCAGCTTGTGAATGATGCCGTTGATTTCATCTTGGCTGAGGTCCAGTGGCGGCCAGAGAAACAAATGAACGCGGTTCCACTGAAACCGCTTGCCGGAGGGTCTCGTGCTCTGCTCACGTCGAATCGCAACGAGGCACTTGGAAAGAGTTCGCTCGAGATTCGGTAGAGCGACCACGCGGCCCGCTGCGTCACGCACCGGCGTCAGATCGCGCACTTCGGCGAGACAAATGAGACGTTCGTCCTTGCCGGTGACACGATATAGATTCACGTCTTCGGCCGACTCGACGCGCTCCGTGCTCAGGTCTTTCAAGCGCCACAAGAGCAGGCGTTTGCTCAGCATCGAATGCATGCCGCGGTATATGAGCTCCTCGCGAAGGCCATCCGCGCCCATTCGGAAAGTGAACGCCTGCAGCTCGTTTGCTCGTAGACCGGTTTCATTTCCCGTCACCGAGACGATGACCCTTCGGACCGGCCTCGAAGGCGCAAACGTTCCAAGCATGCGCCTGAGCCCCTCTGACGTCTTGTCCGGGCTCTCGAGCGCGTCGCGATGCAACACATAGAAGTCGACGACGACGTCGTCGGCTGCCGGAACGGCTTCGACGTGACGCTCCAGCTCGGTGATTGCATGAGGGAGTTGCTCGCCGGCGATGTGCGTGGCGAAGAAGTGAATCTTCTTTCCCTCGTACTCGTACCAGCACTTGGAAACGTCAATGTCCCCACTGGAAATCAGTTCGAAGTCCCTTAGATCGCACATCTTGTAGTATCGGCGGGCTAGGGTTTCGAGCATGATGAGGCGCTCGTACTGGCTCGCCTCGTCCAGCCGACGCGACATGAACCCCTTGAGTGGATGGGGAACGGCGACGAGCTCGGCGATTCGTGCGGCTCGGTCCTGCCCCTGTGGGTCCGCGACCAGGTTCGAGAGGATTTGATCTACCCTGGCGAGTGTCTCCTTCTCGACGCGCTCCTGAATGGGCCGCTCGAAGTAGTGGTACTGCAGCTCGCGGGCCAGATCGTGGATGGTGGGGTAGCGATCCTGAGTCTCGGCGATCATTCGAGACAATAGCTCGCGAAAGCCATCCCCAGCCGCCTCGCGAAGCGAGCTGACGTGATCGAGTCGGCTTTGAAGCAAGCTCAGCACCGGTGCGATCTGTTCGTCGATTCGTTTGTTTCCCTTGCAGATCCGAAACAGCACCCTCTGCAGCTCGGCGTTGCGCTGGATCTCGGCCAGACCATAGTGGCCGATGGCCCGTCGGAGCTTGGAAACGAACGAAGCCGGCAGCTCCTCTTCGCGACGAACCACCAGGTCACGAAGGAAGGTAAACAGATACTCCTCGGCGGTGTGTTTGCCGAAGTCCTCGGAGCCTTCTTCGTAGCGCGACTGTCGCCGGAACAGAGAGCAGAGGTCCACGAAGACATTTAGAATCTCGTCTTCGAGCGTAATCCGCGCAGGATCGTCTGGAGCAACGCTCGCAGTGACGATCTTTCCATCCGCGATCTCACGTGAGAGCTCCACCCGGTCGGCGTCGAAGCCCATGATCAGGCGCTGAAGCTCGGTCAGATTGTGCTTGTAGTTCGAGTAATTGGGGTCGCGCTCGGGGACCAACTTCGAAAACTCCAAGCGCTCGTCAGACGCAGTGCTGGCTTCCACGTCGCTCGGCTCGATGAGCAACATCGGCGCGCCGATCCCGAGCTGCACGTTGTTCATCACCATGACCTCGCGCACCTTGCCGGCAAACTTGGCGCCGATGACCATTTCCATCTTCATGGCTTCGAGGACGACGAGCCCATCTCCGACCGCGACCTCCTGGCCTTCGGAGACGAGCACATTGACCACGACCGCTGGCGACGGCGACCGAACGAGGCCGCCACGATCTCGCGAGATGCGGTGCGGCACACCGTCGACTTCCACGAGCACGCTCAGCCCCTGGTCGACCGATTGAATTCGAACGTGCCGATTGCCGACTTGGAGCCTTCGCTCCGCGCCTTCGAAGCGCTCGACCACGACCTCGATACGCTGTCCATCGACTTCGATACGGTAGCGGCGTGGGCCGAGGCGAAATACGGTGAGCTCATAGGTATGGCCCGCGTGGGTGAGCTCCATCGCGTGCCCGTGTGTGTCTTCCACCTGAGGACGTCCACGCGCCGCAGCGGTGTAGAACTGTGCGCGTTCCACATCGAGCTCGGCGTCGTAGGTTTCGATCGCGGCCTGCAGGAGGGCGAGCTCCGCGCCTTCGCGGGGCAGGTGCCTTCCTTCAGCGACGACGCGATCGACCCAGCCAACGTCGACCTCAGCAGAGCGGACCGCTGGGTTGTCGACCAAGCCGAGCAGGAAGCCCTTGTTGGAGGCGCCACCCCGAATCACGACCTCGCTCTCGAGGAGCGCCCGCCGAAGCCGAGCGAGCGACTCCTCGCGCGTCCGCCCATAGGCAATGATCTTGGCGATCATGGAATCGAATTCAGACGGGATTCGGTCGCCTTCAGCGATGCCGGTATCGACCCGGAGGCCGGGGCCGCTGGCCAGTCGAAGTTGTTCGACGAGTCCCGGCGAGGGCGCGAAGTTGTCTTCCGGATCCTCGGCGTTGAGCCGCGCTTCGATTGCGTGCCCACGCTTGATCGGCGGCTCCGCGTCAAGTCGACCACCCCGCGCGACGTGGATCTGCAGCTTCACAAGGTCGGCGCCGGTGACCATCTCCGAGACAGGGTGCTCGACTTGCAGCCGCGCGTTGACTTCCATGAACGAGAACTGTTGCGTGGGCTGGTGGTAGAGAAATTCGACCGTTCCCGCGTTTCGATAGCCGATCGCTTGCGTCAGCCTAGTCGCGGCTTGCTCGAGCTCGCTTTGCTGCTCTGCGGTCAATGCCGGCGGCGGAGTCTCTTCGAGGATCTTCTGGTTGCGTCGTTGGACGGTACAGTCGCGCACCCCCAGCGCCCAAGTCGTTCCTTCGTTATCCGCGATGATCTGGACCTCGACGTGGCGCGCACCGGTCACCATTCGTTCGAGAAACACCGCGGCGTTTCCGAAAGACTTCTCCGCCTCCGACCGCGCACTTCGAAACGCATCGGCCAGCTCGGACTCGCTTTGCACGCGGCGAATCCCACGGCCTCCGCCGCCCGCGGTCGCCTTGATCATCAGGGGGTAGCCGAGGCGCGCCGCGTGCTTGCGCGCATCTTCGAGGGTTGCGACTTCACCGCCACTCCATGGGGCGACCGGAACGTCCGCCTTCTCGGCGAGCTGCTTGGAGGCGATCTTGTCGCCCAGCTGGCGCATCATGTCGCCCGTTGGACCGATGAAGACGATCCCGAGTCGCTCGCAGAGATCAGCAAACCCGGGGTGCTCGGCGACGAAGCCCCATCCGGGCCAAACGGCCTCCGCGCGCGTTTCGATCAAAGCGCGTTCGAGGCGATCATAGTCGAGGTAGCTCGACTTGCGATGGCCTTCGTTAGTCAAAAAGGTTGCCGGGCCAAGCGAATAGGCTTCGTCGGCCTCGCGTACGAACATCGCCCGGCGGTCGGGGTCCGTGTAGAGCGCGATCGTGTGAAGCGAGTCGCGATGCTCGTGCCCGTACTCTCGCGCTGCGATGATGAATCGCATCGCCGGTTCGCCGCGGTTCACGATCGCGATTCGTTTGAAGGTCGAGCTGCCCATCTTCGTTCAGTCCATCGCCGCCCGGAGAGGCCTACGCTTGTCCGGATCGACGTCCTCCGGAAGCTCGGCCGTCTGGTATCCACGGAGTACCACGTATAGGTTGCCGACTTCATCCGTGACATGCGCATCGAACGATTTTCCGCCGTTCCTCGGACGCACCACCGCGTGCAGGCGCCCTTCGATCTCGTCTGCGGACCGAATCACTTTCACCTCGTCGATGTGCTGCGGCAAGCCCATCCGGCCGGTCGTGCCGATCTGCCATACGCCTGCGGTCTGGAAACAGAGCTCGAGCAGCCTTGGCTCAGTGACCATTTCGAGGTCCGCGGGCTGGCGATCGTCGGGGAGCTGCTCGCGCATCCGGCCAACCACGACTCCGTTGTCGCGCCAGGCGGTGTCCAGCACCTGATAGGCGGGGCCGTGGAAGTAGACCTGGTAAATGTCCTTTTCCGCCACGCTCGCACCGGAAGCGTGAGGCGGTGCTTCGAATCTGTCTCTGTCGGCAGGCCTGCGCGCCAGCCGGACGGTTGCGGTGAAATGGGTCTTGGCCTCGTCTCTACCGACGATCGATCGCGTGCCGATCAACCGGCAGCGCGCCAGCAGCTCGGCGCCCTCGCTGGTGAACTGCGCCATCAAGATGAGCGTTCTCGGCTCGTCGCGATAGAACTTGAACGGCGCGAGGATATCAACGCCTTCGGTGGCGCGGATGTGCCGGTCCGGAAAGAGCGCCTTGCTGACCTCGCCGAAGCCCTCGAGCCCAGCCGCATGCGCTAACGCGTCGATCCGACTAACGGCGTGTCGGCGGCGATTGCAGATGGTCTCGGCGCACCCAACTTCGTCGTGACGACCCCCTGGGGCACGACCATGGTGTCCGATGACAGCACCGGAACCGACACCATCGGGGAGGTCACCCTCGATGGGGACGTCTCCGTCTGGGCCCAGGGCGTGCCGACGCCCAACGGCATGGTTTTCTCGCTCGATAATCGAACGCTTTGCATCGCTGCGACATTCGAAGGCGTCGGCCTTTGGCGCGTGCCCGTCAGTGAGGAAGGCGAGGCGGGGACGCCGGAGCAATGGGTCAGCTTCGGTGCAGCCTCGACGCCGGACGGCGTTGCCATCGACAGCGAAGGCAGTGTGTACGTTGCGCTGAACATCAACGACGAGATCGCTCAGGTGAAGCCCGATGGAACCGTCACCATCATCGCCGAAGGGGTGGACAAGGCTGCGAGCCTCGCGTTCGGCCAAGGTGAGTACGATCCCTGTTCGCTTTACGTGACCAACCTCCTTGGTGCGCAGGTCTGGCGCGTCGGTGTCGGGGTTCTGGGAACCGAGAACTAGGGCGTGTTGCGCACTTCGGTGATCTCGCAGATCACCTCGCCCTTTGGGCGACGGAGCGTGATTTCGTCGCCCAGCTCGCGCGACAAGAGAGCCTTTCCGACGGGTGACTCCATGCTGATCCACTTCTTCTGGGCGTCGATTTCGTCGGGTCCAACGATGCGGTAGGTCTGCGTTTCCCCGTCCTCGTCTTCAATCGTGACCCAGCTTCCGAAGTAGACCCGGCCGTCGTCGGGCGGCTTCTCGTCGACGATGGTCAGTACCTTGAGCCGCTTTCCCAAGAAGCGTAGTCGCCGATCGATCGCAGCGAGGCGCTGCTTGCTGTACTGATACTCCGCGTTTTCGGACCGGTCGCCCTCGGCCGCCGCAACCTGCACCGCCTTTGCCATCTTTGGGCGATCGACGTTCCAAAGCCGTTCCGCCTCTTCCTCGAAACGCCTGTATCCCTCCGGCGTGATGTAACCGGGAATGCTCGAGGTATCCGGTCGTGTCCGGCGTCGCGTCATCGTATTCGGCGTGAGTCTAGTAGACGAAGCTCGGCTTGGGCGCGCCACCGGCGCTCATTTGGAGGGCGTTGATGGCGAAGCTGAAATCGTGCGTCGGTTCGGCGCGCGGCCCGGACGCATACTTCGTTCGTGTGCGCGAGCCGAGGAGTCCGAGTAGCGCCGCCCCGAGGGGAATCGACATCCGAGGCGAGAGGAAAAGCGACTTGGGCTTCACGCCGGTCATGACCGCGCCGAAGCTATCCATGAAGCTCGCTCCGCGGCGCTGGGCCGCAATCGCCGCGGTGTCCAAAAGAACCGGGAAGCGCTGGATCGCCCGGCCAGCAGCGGCCGATATCGAGAAGTCGCGACCGAACTCCTTCATCCAGGCGCGATGGTAGGCCGAGAGCCGCCGCGCGCTGAGGTCCGCCGCATCGAAGGCCTCGTGGAGCAGCCGTGCTGCGATCTTCGCGGCGACCATTGCAGTGTGAATGCCCTCGCCAGTCAGTGGATCGGTCTGTCCAGCTGCGTCGCCCAAGACCAGGAGTCGTTCCCCATGCGTTCGCGGCTCACCGCCTAGGCGAAGTGGGGATAGACCCGGGGGCTCCAACAGTTCCGCGTGGTCGCCCAGCGCTGCGCGTACGTAAGGGTCCGCGGCAACCTCGGTTTGAAGCAAGGGCTTCAACTTCGTCAGCGGTACTCGGCCTCCGGGAAGCAGGTAGCAGCCGAGATCGATGTCTCCGTTCGAGTGGCGAAAGAGCGCGACGTAGCCCGGGAGCACATACGGCGGATAGAGCAGGACGCCATCGCTGCTGAACTGATGTGTGCCTCCCTTGATGTACTGCCGGCTCGCAACACTATTGGCGCCGGTTTTCACGACGCCGAGCGCGCGTGCGATTTTGCTCTTGGCGCCGTCTGCGGCGATCAGGCATCGACCAGAAAAACGTCGGCCGTCCTTGCAGCGCACCGCCCATCGCCCATCGCCGAGCTTCACATCGCTCACCGAAGCACCCTCGATCAGCTCGGCGCCCATTCGTGCGGCGGCTCGCGCGATGCGTTCGTCGCAGACCATTCGTCGGATTGCAGCGACGCGCGGAGCGCCCTCGCGCTTGCCTTCATCGGGGCTAGTGAAGCTCAGTCCCGAGGGTGACACCAAGCCACCGGAGCGAACCCATTGCACCGCGCCCTCGGCGTCGAGCTCCTGGATGACCCCCATCTCTTCCAGGATGTCGAGCGCGGGCTCGCACCAAGCATCACCGCAACGCTTGTCCCGCGGAAAGGTCGCCTTTTCGAGGAGTGCGACTCGCTTTCCTCCCTTAGCGAGAAAGTACGCCGCGGTGGCTCCAGCAGGGCCAGCGCCAGCGATGACGACATCGTACACAGGCTGCTCTTCCATGGACGGCGGACTCCAGCGCAGGCCGGCTACGCCTCCCAGACCACCTTCTGACCCGCGCCGTACCATTCGGCCATCTTGGGGCCGTAGGTGTCTTCGAGCATGCTTCGCTTCATCTTCATGGTCGGCGTGAGAAAGCCGTTTTCGATCAGCCAAGGGTCTTTGACGACGGTCAGGAACTGCAGGCGCTCGAAGGCCTCGACCTCTTGGTTGACCTGCTTCAGCAGAGCCTCGAGCTCGGCATGGATCTGCTCCCGCACACTCGAGTCGCTCAGCTTCGGGCGGAGCTCCTCCCCGAGGAGGACCAGGGCAAACGGCTGCGGATGGCCGGACCCGGTGACGCAGCACATCTCGACGTGGACGTTGTTGTTGATGATGTTCTCGATCGGGACGGGGGCGACGTACTTGCCCTTGCTCGTCTTGAAGAGCTCCTTTACGCGGCCCGTGATCTTGAGTCGGCCTTTCTCATCACGCTCGCCGCGGTCGCCCGTACGGAAGTAGCCATCCTCGGTGTAGCACTCGGCCGTCATCTCGGGCTCCTTGTAGTAGCCCATCATGTTGCCGGGTGACTTGATTAGGATCTCGCCCTCGTCGCTGATTTTCACGTCCACGCCGGGCATCGGGCTTCCGACGTAGCCGGCCCGGCCGAGCCCGGGATAGGTTGCGTGGGAGTACGCGAAATCCTCGCTCATGCCGTAGCCTTCGAGGAGCTCGAGACCCAAGTTCCGATACCATTGAATGAGATCGGGTGGGATTGGCGCCGACCCACTGGCCGCGATCCGTACGTGTTGCAGGCCGAGCCCGGTCAGCACCTTCTTTTTGATCACCCGATTGAGTAGAGGGATACGAAGTAACCGTGAGAGCTTCTCAGGCGGGAGCTTGTGAAATATTCCGAGCTGGAACTTCAACCACAACCGCGGAACCGAAACGAATATCGTCGGCTGCGCGCGATTGAGGTCGGCTACGAAGGTTTCCAACGACTCCGCGAAAAAGAGCTGCATTCCGGTGTGCAGTCCCTGTGTCTCCACGCAAAATCGCTCGAAGACGTGGGCGAGCGGAAGATAGGACAGCATTCGGTCGTTCGGGGTCGAGTGAAAGATCTCATCGGCTCCCTTCACCGACGCTGCGATTGCACCGAAGCTGTGCATCACGCCCTTGGGCCGTCCCGTGCTTCCAGAGGTGTACACGATGATCGCGAGCTCGTCGGCTCGCCGCGAGGGGTTTCCCTGCATCGGTTCGGTTCGCGCGGTGATCGAATCCCAGGTCTCGTAATCGTTCGGGGGGGCGAGCGGAAACGAAATGCAGGGCATGTCGGCGGGGATGCCTTTTTTGATCTCGTCCCAGCCGTCGAGCTTGCCCACGAACAGAAGCTTCGACTCGCTATGCTCGAGGATGTACTGAATCGTCTCTGAATTGAGCGTGGGATAGAGCGCGACGCTCACGTGCCCGGCCATCCAAATCGCCAAGTCCGCCAAAATGAAATGCGCACAGTTCTTCGAGATGAGCCCGATGTGGCTTCCGGGGGGAAGGTTCAGCGACTTCAGGTGCGCCGCCATCCGCCTCACCTGATCCATCGCCTCGGCCCAGGTGTAGGTTTGTACCTCGCCATTGCCGATGGGCTGGGTCATCCACCGCCGATCCGGCGTGGAACTTTCCCAGTGATAGGCGTCATCGAGTACGAGTTGCTGTTCGGCCATCGGTCACTCCTCATGCGGACGGGCCCAAGAGGATACACCTTCTCGGAACCAAAGTGGGCTGCTTTCATCGTGGAATGTGCTCTCGCTCCACTCCCCGATCCCGCCGTTTGGTGCCAAATAGTGATGAGCCCTCAATCATCCGGCCTGGAACAGATGCGCAGCTGGGTCACGGACACTCCCGACACCGGCCTTGCGCGGCCTGGCTTGACGGAAGACCCTCACCGGGAGCGGAATATGGCAGAAGTGGAAGTGGGATTTATCGGCAGTGGCGATGCTTTTGGCAGCGGCGGCCGTTTTCAGACCTGTATTGCGATACGCACTTCCGATGATTTTTTTCTCGTCGATTGCGGGGCGTCTTCCTTGATCGCGATGCGTAAACAACAGATCGAACCGCGAGAGGTGAGTAAAATCCTGATCACCCATCTGCACGGCGATCACTTCGGCGGTCTGCCGTTTTTTCTGCTCGACGCACAGTTGGTGTCCAAGAGAGCTGCCCCGCTGACGTTGGTGGGGCCACTGGGACTCGAAGAGCGCCTCAAAGCCGCCATGGAAATCCTCTTCGCCGGTTCGTCCAAAGTGGAGCCAAACTTCGAAGTGCGTTTCGTCGAGCTGAAGGCTCGAACACCGACCCAAGTCGATGGAATCCAAATCACGGCGTTTCCGGCCGCTCATTTCAGCGGGGCGCCGTCGTACAGCTTGCGCGTCGAAGTCGAGCAGAAGGTGTTCGTCTACTCTGGCGACAGCCAATGGACCGACACGCTGATCGAAGCTTCTGCGGACGCTGACCTATTCGTCTGCGAGTCGTACGTATTCGACAAAGAAGTGGCCTTACACAACAACTACCGCACGATCATGGAGAATCGCCCTCGACTCACTTGCAAGAAGATCATCCTCACCCACATGAGTGACGACGTGCTCTCGCGGGCTCAGCAGGTCGAGCTGCCGATGGCAGAGGATGGGCTCTGGCTGCACTTGTAATGACGTCGGCGTCGCGCTAGGGAATCGACTGATTCCGGGCGGAGGTTGGTCAAATGAAATGGATCGCGGGATTCGCTCTTCTCGCGTTTGGCGTGGCTGGGTTTGGTTGTTCGAGCTCGCAGTCGGCGCCGGCCCTCGAACCCACCGGGTACGACCTTCGGGTCGACGCGTTCTTCGACACCACGATCGAAACCGACCCTCGAAACACGTATTCCGAGGTCATGCGGGTGGCCCGGGGCGTTGCGCCGGACGAATCCAAGATCCAATTCGACCTCGATCGATTGACCCGGCGCGAGGACACTTCGGACTTCAAGCTTCCCGGGCTTCTTTGGATGCTCTACGAGTTTGCCGATTCGGATCTGCTGAGTGCGGAGATTCTCGGCAACGCGAAGGACGTGATCCTCGGGCACAAGCTCTGGCCGGACGAGCTTCTGACCGAGCCCGATCCGGTGGCGACCGACAGCATGGTCTACCTGACCGAGAACCACTTCATCCTGTACGCGAGCAGCGCATACCTCGCTGGGCAGCTCTATCCGGACGAGGTGTTTGCTGCGAGCGGCGAGACCGGCGCGGAAAAGATGGCGACATTCCGGCCGCGCGTCATGCGCTGGCTGGAGCTTCGCTACAAGTCCGGTTTCAGCGAGTGGCTCTCGAACGTATATTACGACGAAGACATTCCCGGGCTCGTCGCGCTCGTCGAGTTGGCCGAAGACGAGGAGCTCAGGCAGCTCGCCGCGATGGTCCTCGACCTGATCTACGCGGATATGGCCTTGAACCAGTACGACGGAGCCTTTGGCAGCACCCACGGCCGCACGTACGAGGACAAGATGGGCGGCTCCCGGGACAACACCGGCTCGACCTTCAAGCTCTTGTTCGACCTCAACGAGTTCGGTCCCGGGAACATGAGCTCGTCGGTGCTGGCGCTCAGCACCACGTATCGTCTGCCGCGCGTCATTTACGAGATGGCGCACGATGTCGATCGCCAAGAGTCCGAAAACCGCCAGCGAATGGGCATCAAGCTCGAAGAGGCCGCGCGCTGGGGGCTCGATACGTCACGGTTCGAGGACGGAATGACCTTCATGACACTCGAGGCGTACACCCACCCGCTCACGATCGGTCTCTGGGTCGACATGCTCAACGCCTACAAGTGGTGGGAGCACGACGATTACAAGCTGTTCAAGCCATTCCGAGAGGTCCTCGAGAACGAGTTGGTTCGCAACGCCTTCGCTATCGAAGCTGAAAAGGACATCACTCGGAACATGCGTCCGGAGGTCAACATCTACACCTACCGGACCCCGAGCTACATGCTCAGCACCGCCCAGGATTGGCGCAAAGGCTTTGGCGGAGACCAGCAATCGATTTGGCAGGCAACACTTGCAAAGAATGCCGTCGCGTTCACGACCCATCCGGGGAACGAAAGCTGGGATGGCGACACGCCGCGCTACTGGACCGGCTACGGCACGATGCCGCGCGCGATTCAGGTCAAGAACGTCGTCATCTCGCTTTACGATGTCGATACCGATGCCGTGCTCTACGTTCCGAATCAACCGCTCTACACCCATGCCTTCCTCGACAAGAGCCAGTTCGATGAGGCGTACAAAGAAGGGGGCTGGTTTTTCGCGCGCTACGGCGACGGGTATCTCGCACTCTGGGCATCCGACCCAGACGCCGACTGGGAGATCAATGATGACCCGGAGCACGATGATTTAGGTGACCACGAAATCATCGCGGACGGCGAAAAGACGATTTGGATCTGTGAGCTCGGGAGCGCGGCCGACCACGCCGACTTCGACGCGTTCAAGGCCGCCATCCTGAACGCGCCGCTGAGCGCCGATGCCGAAGCGCTCACCGTCGACTACGAGTCTCCCTCCCAAGGGCGTCTGGTCATGGGCTGGGACGGCCCGCTCACGCAGGAAGGCGTCGCGCTCGAGGTCGGTGATTACCCGCGATACGACAATCCGTACGGCACGGCGGACTTCCCGGGCGAGGTCATCTCGTTCCTGCATCGCGGTCAGTCTCTGCGCCTCGACTTCACGAATCGGACACGTGAGGTCAACCGCTTCCTGGACTAAGCTCCAGCCATGCTGGATTTCTCGGGCCGCGAAGCGGTCGTAACGGGCGGAACAGGTGCGCTGGGCAGCGCCGTTGTAGGGCGTCTCATTGCCGCTGGCGCCATCGTTCACGTTCCTGTCTTCGCGGCCAACGAGCTCGACGAGTTTGCACATCGCGCGGACGCGGCAGTGAAGCTTCACGAAGGCATGGACCTGAGCGTCGAGGCGGACGTTGCTCGACTTTTCGCCGAAACGAGCTCTCTCTACGCAAGCATTCACATGGCAGGTGGGTTTGCGATGGGGCCGATCGGCTCCACCGGCGTGGACGTTTGGAACCATTTGATGGCCATGAACGCCACGACCTGCTTTCTTTGTTGCCGGGAGGCGGTCAGGGCGATGGAAGGGCGTGAGGGGCGCATCGTCAACGTCGCGGCGCGTCCGATCCTAGTGCCGACCTCGCAAATGACCGCCTACTCGGCCTCGAAGGCCGCCGTCGCCGCGCTGACACTTTCCCTCGCGGAAGAGCTCTCGACCTCTTCGATCTGGGTCAACGCCATCGTCCCGAGCATCATCGACACCAAGGCGAACCGCGCCGCGATGCCCGATGCGGATCACAGCGTCTGGCCCAAGCCCGGCGAAATCGCCGAAACGGTCGCCTTCCTCGCCTCGCCGCAGAATTCCGTCACTCGTGGGGCTCTCGTTCCGGTCTACGGCAAGAGCTGACCGGGCGGGTGCTCCGGCTGGTGCCGATGATGTAGTATCGGCCGGATGAAGTACACGCATCTTGGTCGAACGGGCGTGACCGTTTCCCGGATTTGTCTGGGCTGCATGAGCTACGGAACACCGGACTGGCGGCCTTGGGTCCATGATTCCAACGCGTCGGCGCCGTTCTTCAAGCGCGCGATCGAAGCGGGCATCAACTTCTTCGACACCGCCGACATGTATTCTCTCGGAGTCAGCGAGGAAGTGACTGGGAAGTGGCTTCGCGAGTACGGCAACGTCGATGAGCTCGTCATTGGGACGAAAGTATTCTTTCCGATGAACGAGCGCCCCAACATGGGTGGGCTGTCGCGCAAGCACATCCAACAAGCCTGCGAGGACAGCCTCCGCCGTCTGGGCGTCGACACCATCGACCTCTACCAAATCCACCGTTTGGATCCCCACACGCCGATGGAAGAACTGCTGGCCGCCCTCGACCAGCTCGTCCGGCAGGGCAAGGTTCGTTACATTGGTGCGAGCTCGATGTACGCCTGGCAGTTTCAACGACTCCTCTCGATGTCCGAACGAAACGGCTGGGCGCGCTTCGTCACCATGCAAAACCACTATAATCTCGTCTATCGAGAGGAGGAGCGCGAGATGATGCCGCTATGCGAGGACGAAGGGATCGGGGTCATCCCCTGGTCGCCGCTCGCTCGCGGAATGCTCGCCGGGACGCGCCGCAAGCTCGGGGACAGCTCCACCAGCCGCTCATCGAGCGATGGCCTCGATCAGATTCTGTACGATCAGCCCTCGGACTGGGAGGTCGTCGATGCGGTAAAGAAGGTCGCGGCGGAGCGGGGTGAGCCCGCTGCTCGCGTCGCCCTGGCCTGGCTGCTTTCGAAGCCGGCGGTGGCGGCTCCGATCGTAGGCGCGACCAAGCTCAAGCACCTCGACGACGCCATTGCCGCCGCCGAGATCGAGCTCAGCCTAGAAGAGATCGCGATTCTCGAGGCGCCGTACCGCGCGCATCCGGTCAAGGGCTTGGCGGCGCCAAAGGCCTGAGCGAGTCCCAGTCAGTCTTCATCGAGCTCGGAGCGCAGGCTTCGGATCATCAGACGCTCGTAGAGCCCGGGGACGAGGCGTGAGAGGACCGCGCTGGTCTTCCCCACGGGGGTCAGCACGAGACGTCTCCGCCCGGCTTCGGCCGCCTTCAACACTTCCGCGGCCACTTCGTCGGCATTGCCGAGCCTTCCGACTTTGGACCGTGGCCGCGAGACGCGTTTGCCATCACCCCCGAGCGTCGACGCCTCCAAGCCGGTTGCGACGAACGAAGGGCAGACCATCAGCACGCCGACGCCTTTGTCAGCCACCTCGGCGCCCAGACTTTCGAACAGGCCGTGCAGGGCGTGCTTCGAGGCCGCGTATCCGCTGCGCCCATAAAGCGGTGCCAATCCTGCAATGCTCGACACGGCGATGATCAAACCGCGATTGTTGAGGAGGTCGTCCATACAGGCCTGGGTGCAATGAATTGCACCGAAAAGATTCACTTCCATCACGCGCCGAAAGACCTCGGGCCGCGTCTCGGCAAACGCGCTTCGGTGCACGATGCCGGCGTTGTTGATGAGGACGTCGATGCTTCCGAATGCTTCGCGGACGGTGGTCATCGTCGAAGCGACTTGTGCCGGTTCGGTGATGTCGCAGGGAAGGACGACGACTTCGATTCCCAATGCGTCCAGCTCTTCACGGGTTTCGATCAGCGGGCTTCCGGACAGGTCGATGATGGCGATTTTCGCCTCTGCCGCACCGAAGCTTCGGGCAAGCGCGCGTCCGATTCCGCCCGCGCCGCCGGTGATGACGACCGTGCGCCCCCGAAAATCACGCCGAGCCAAGGAGACCTCGCGCGCGGGCGTAGAGCTCGAACGCCTCGCGACTGCTGAGCTTTGGGGTGTAGCCGTACTCCTCTTTGAGGCGCCGGTTCGAGAGCACCGGTCGATAGCGCAAAAAGTTTACGCGTTCGGGCCCGTTCTCAGTCAAGCCGACGCGCTTGAGCGCCCAGAGAATCGTCTTCACGAGCGATGCCGGCAGCTGCACGTACGGTTTGTTGAGCATCTTCGCGATTTCGCGCGGGGTGAGCGCGCCGTCGCCCGCTTGGTTGTAGACACCGACCTTGTCTGAGAAGACAGCATCGACGAGGCAGGCGACCAAGTCCTGGTCCCAGATGAAGACGAAGGGAGAATCCGAGCCCACGATGCCCAGAATAACAGGCTTCTCGAACAGATCGGTGACCGGACTGTGCACGTCTGGCCCGACGACGGTGCCGGGTCGGAATACGATCTGCCGAAGCTCGGGACGCTCTTCACGCCAGCGCGCCAACATGTCTTCGACGATGCGTTTGTGCTTCGAGTATTCGAACTCGTCGTTGCCTCGGAGCGGATCGTTTTCGTCCAACCAATCGGGATTGTCCGGATGATACCCGTACGCCGCCCCACTGGAGGTGACGATCAGCCTAGTCGCCTTGGCTGCCTCGCACGCCTCGAGGATGTTTTGGGTACCGAGGACGTCGACGCGGTAGGCCAAGTCTTCCGGCGCACCTTTGGGCACGCGAACGATCGAAGCGAGGTGGACGACGGTGTCGATCCCGTGCTTGCGAAATGATTCCTCGAGCGCAGGGTCGCAAATGTCGCCCTGCTCGTAGACGACTCCCGCGACGCGTTCGCTGCGCTCGACCTCAGTCCAATCGAGCGCGACCAGCGCCGAGACCTCGTTCCGACGCTTCGCCAAGGCCGCGATGCAGAGGCGACCGACGTAGCCAGCCGCCCCGGTCACCAGGACCGCGGGGCCCGCGCCCATCAGGCGCCGGGCTCCTGGTGCATTGCCTTGAACTCCTGAAGCCCAGGTGCGAACAGGTGCATGTTGGGGTCGACGTCGACGTGAATCACCGACGGCTTCCCCGAATCGACACAGCGCTGCAGCGCCGCTTCCAGCTCAGCCGGATCGGCGACCCGCTCGCCGTGGCAACCCATCGCTTCGGCAACCTTGTCGAACTGGATTTCTTCGAAATCGGCGTTGATCGTGCCCTGCTGATCGGTTTGGATCGCGGGGCGAAGCATGCCGAGCCCGATTGACTGCGTGAGCTTCACCATGCCCCACTGCTTGTCGCAAAGCACCAGGTAGATCACGGGCAGCCCATTGCGGAGCGCGGTCTCGAGCTCCTGGAAATGAAAGCCCATCGCGCCGTCGCCGATGATGCAGACCACTTTCGAGTCCGGCTTCGCGATCTGTCCGGCGAGCGCCTGTGAAACGCCGGCGCCCAACATGCCAAACTTGAACGTCGATAAGAGCGTGTCGGGCCGATTGATCTCCGAGAAGAAGCTCGCCCAAACTGTAGCGTTGCCTCCGTCGAAGACGTGAACCGTATCGTCGCCGAAGAAACGCTGGCAGGCCGCTGGCACCTGCGCGCTGTGCATCGGGCTCGCCGTGTTCTGGAGCGCCATATCGAGTTGACCTCGGACTCTGCCCACCGCTTCTGCAAGACCAGCCGTGCGTGCGCGGTTGGCACGCAGTCGCTCCTCATCGAGCGGTGACTGCTCGAGCTCGGCAGCGAGCGCGGACAAGAACGTGCCGGCGTCCGCCACGATCGCGAGCTCCGTGGCCTTGTTCAGCCCGAGAACCTCTTCGTCGATATCGACTTGAATCAACTTCTGCTCGTCTGGCTTGCCCCAGTACGGCGGTTTGCCCCACCAATCGGTCTCACCGAGGCGCGAGCCGACCACCAAGACCACATCGGCCTCGCTGCGGGCCTGGTTGATCGGCTCCATGGCCCAAATCGGGAGCAATTGCTCGTGATTATCGGGGAGGGCGCCGCGTCCGGCCCAGCTCGTCGTGACCGGCGAGCCTATTGCTTCGCTCACTCGTTCGAGCGCGTCGGAGGCGTGCGCGTGCAAGACGCCGCTTCCGGCATGAACATGCGGCCGTTCCGCGTTTCGAAGGAGCTCTGCGGTGCGTGCCACCTGGCTGGGCGAAGGCTCGACGGGTTCGGTTCGCCGGTACGCCTGCGGAGGACGAAGGTCGATCCCGTCCGCTTCGAAAACACCATTCATGATGGTTTCCGGAACGTCGAGGTGCACTACGCCCGGGCGGCCAGACCAACTGATTCGCGCTGCACGTCGAAAAAACTCGGGAAGACGATCGAACGACGGCACCGCGCCACTCCACTTGGACATCGCGCGTGTGACCCCGGTCTGGTTGAAGTACTGGTACGTGCCTCCGCGATCGGGATAGGCGATTGGCGTGCGCCGACTCGAGGTGATCAGCAGGACGCGATTACCTTCGCCGTTCTCGACGGCGACTCCAGGCAAAATGTTCGCAACACCGGGCCCGTTTGAAGCCATACAAACGCCGAGCTTGCCGGTCAGCCGGGCGTAGGCGCCCGCCATGTGCGCCGCGCTGGTTTCATGCCGCGGCGACACCATCCGGATGCCGTGCTTTTCGAAGCTTGCAAAAAAGCCCATGTACGTGCCGTCGACGATGCCGAACACGACCTCGACACCCTCGGCCGCCAACATTCGAGCTAGGGCCTCACCTCCAACCATCTGAGTCATGGCTTTCCTTCCCGCGCCCGGTTAACCGCCGACGGGTGGCGGAGCGGGGCGCCGAAAAAAGAATGTACACCCGTGCTTTCCCCCGCTGAAAGCGAAACATTTGCGCCTCGAGACGCGCAATTCAGTCCGTGTTTACGGTCCTGCCGGCCTCGCATCCCAGTTTCTCCTCGTTTTGATTCCGACCCTGGTCCCCAGGTGCCAGTGCCACCCCGTAGCGCGACTTCGTCGCCACGGGGCTACGCGTCAGCGACCGTCTGGCTTGGGTCGACGGGATGCGGGGACTTGAGGCACACTCTCTCACGTGTCTGAAGCTGCGACGCTATCGCTCCCCAGTCGACTGGAGGTCGTCGATCACGTTCGCTCGCTGGGGCGTGCCCTCGTTGCCGTGATGCCGATTCACTATCCGCGCGCGATGTTGCGAGCGCATCAGCTTCACCCGATGGAGATCTGGGGGCCGCCTCATGTCGAGCGGCACGAGGGGAGCCGGCACTTTCAAGCGTACACCTGTGACATCGTCGTCAAAGCGATGTCGTTCATTCGTTCGGGTGGTCTCGATGCGACGAAAGCTATTTTGGTTCCGCACACCTGTGACGCCTTGCAGGGCATGGGCTCGGTGCTCGGCGACTTTCTTCAGCCGGATCAACGCGTTCTCACGCTCTATCTCCCGCGGGGGCGGCGCAGCTCCGACCACGAGTTCTTGCGACGTGAGCTCGGACGTCTTGCCCGGACACTCGTCGAGGTCAGCGGCCACGAGCCCTGCCGGGACGATTGGGACGAGGCATTCGAGGCGGAAGACGCTGCCGATGCGGCTCTGGCCGACCTGTACCGGCGTCGGGCACGGCTCGCGATCTCCGACCGGGACTTCTACACCGTCGTCCGTTCTCGCGAGTATCTCACCGCAGAGCAGTTCTGCGACCAGGCGGCTGCCCTGCCCGAAGGTGAGGCGCCCCAGCGCGGGGTCGGACTCATGATATCGGGCATCGTGGCCGAGCCGGCTCTGTTCGACCAGATCGAAGCCATGGGGGCCTACGTCGCCGGCGACGATCTCGCTTGCGGTTTTCGACGGGTCTATTCCGCATCGGCGGAAGCCGATCCGTTGGAGCGAGCCGCCAATCGGCTCTTGACGTCTCCCGCCGATCCGACTTGCGGTACGCCCATTCAAGTCCGCGTCGACACGCTCCAAACGCGTATGCGCGCTCTTGGTGCACGCGGGCTCCTCATCTACGACCCCAAGTTCTGCGAGCCGGAGCTCTTTGACGTTCCGCTACTGCGCAAGCACCTGAACGCAGCCGGGTTTCCCGTCCTGCACGTCGAGTTCGAGATGGGGGACCGCCTTCCGTACCAAACCCTGTCGCGCATCGAAGCCTTCGTGGAGACCCTCTCATGACCAGGTCGGAAGCTCTGCCGCACTACGTCGAATCGAGCCGGCTCGAGCACTTCGTCAACTACGAAGTCTTGGGCAAGACAACGCTTCGTGTGCAGCGTTGGCGCGACCAGTGGAAGCTCGCCAGAAGACGTCCACGGCCGAATAGCCCGCTAAACCCGCCCCTTCGCTCGGTCGCGCACATGAAGGAAATCATGAGCCGCCACTATCTAGAAGGCCGGTACGCTGCAGGGGTTCGTAAGGTCGCTTGGGTGACGAGTGGGGCGCCGACCGAGCCACTTCAGGCCTTGGGCTACTTCTTGGTCTATCCCGAGAACCACGCCGCCTTGTGCGGAGTGCGCCGCAAAGCACAAGGCATCGCAGAAGAAGCCGAGCATGCTGGCTGGTCGCGCGACATCTGCTCTTATGCGCGCACCGACATCGGCGCGATGATTTCCGGCAAGACGCCTGCCGGTCGTTTGCCTCGCCCGGACGTGCTCGTCTGCTGCACCAACATCTGCCAAACCGTCCTGCACTGGTACCGCGTTTTGGCGGACTACTTCGAGTGCCCGCTCGTCTTGATCGACACCCCGTTCCTCTATCAAGAGGCGCACGATCACGAGGTCGCATATGTGAAGCGCCAGATCGAGGACATGATTTGCGTCGCCGAGGAGATCGCGGGCAAGTCGCTCGACGAGACACGCTTTCGAGACGTCATGACCAACGCACGACGAGGTGCAGAGCTCTGGCTCGAAGTTCTCAACCGCTCACAGCACCGGCCGGCGCCGATGACCGCATTCGACGGTTTCATTCACATGGGACCGATCGTCGACATGCGAGGTGAGGCGGTGACCGTCGCCTATTACGAGCGCCTGATCGCCGAGCTCGACGAGCGAATCGAGCGTGGCATCGGCGCCATCAAGGAAGAGCGCTACCGAGTGCTCTGGGACAACCTCCCCATCTGGTTCAAAATCGGGGACTTCTCCAAGTGGCTCGCCGAACGGGGCGTCAACGTCGTCGCATCGACTTACACCTTCGCCTGGGGCGAGCTCGCGCCGATGATCGATCCGTCGCAGCCGCTCGATTCCATGGCCCGCGTGTATCTGCATCCGATCCTGAACCGCTCCACGGGTCATAAGCTCGCCTCGATGAGACGAATGGTCGACGAGTTTCAACTCGACGGGGTCATTCTCCACTCGGATCGTTCCTGCAAACCCTATTCACTCGGGCAGATCGATCAGCGCGATCGACTCGTCAAGACGCTTGGCATCCCTGCGCTGCTGCTCGAAGCCGATCACAACGATCCACGCGACTACTCGGATGAGCAAGGCAGCAATCGGCTCGAAGCCTTCATTGAAATGATGGAGCCGCGCGGGTGAGCCGAGTCGCTGCGATAGGCATTGATGCTGGCTCGACCACCTGCAAGCTGGTTGCGGTCGATCAGGATGGCACCATCATCAGCTCTCTGCTCGAGCCGACCGAGCCACGCGTCGAGCTACAAGTCCAAAGGATGCTGGATGCGATTCGCGCGGAGCACGGCGCCAATTCGAGCGTTCGGACGATCGCCACCGGATACGGGCGCAAGTTGATCAAGGATGCCACACGAAACTTGACTGAAATCACCTGTCACGCGAGAGGCGTCTTTCGCGACCTCGGTTGCGCAGGCACTCTGATCGACATCGGCGGACAGGACAGCAAAGTCATCCAGATCGGCGGCGACGGGCGACCGGTCGACTTCATGATGAACGACAAGTGCGCCGCCGGGACGGGTCGATTCTTGGAGTACACCGCAGCGCGCCTCGGCGTTCCAGTTCCGGAGCTCGGTGCCCGAGCGCTTTCCACCGCTCAAGAAGAGCCGATCAGCTCCACATGCACTGTTTTCGCCGAGTCCGAGATCATTTCCTTGATCGCCCGCGGCGCGGAGCCCGACTCGATCCTTCGCGGCCTGCACCGCTCCTTGGTCGGTCGGGTCGTTTCGATGGTTCGAAACGTCGGCATCGTCGCGCCTCTCATGCTTTCGGGTGGCGTTGCGAAAAATGAAGCGGTCCGCGAGATGATCGCCGAAGCGACCGTCGAGGATGTCATCCTTCCAGGGGAGCCCCAGCTGATGGGCGCCTACGGGGCCGCCCTTTTGGGCATTTGAGCAGGCATTGGAATCGGCGCTTCAGAGCCCAGGTGAAGAATTACGTATGGACTCAGGGTCGATTCTGACGCTTTGTACCGTTGATGGAACCGATCAGCTCCGCGCTCATCGATTTCGCGGAGGCGGCTTACAGTCTCGAGTGCAACGACGATGACTGGTTGCCCGCTTTGCTCGCAGCCGGCACTCCGGTGCTCGATTATGGGCTCGGCGTCTTCGCCCTGACGTGCACCCGACCGCCCCAAAGCGGGCCTCTCGTCGTCGATCGCGTGCATGCAATTTCCGGCTTGGAAGATCTGGCCGAACGGGTCCGTCGTGCCGAGAGGGAAACGCCGCCCGACGTCCTGTGGGCGTTGAGTCGTCCGACCATTCCGAAGACGCTGAGTGAAGCGGCAGGTGATCAGCTCGAAGCTTTCCGTTTCGTCATGCGGCAGTTCGACTTCGCAAGAGACGGTCTTGGAATGTCGAGCTTCGATCCGAACGGGCATGGCGTCTATCTCATTGCGCCGCTTCCGAAGGTGACGACGCTGAGCGAGAAGGTGCGCGACCAGTTCCAGATGCTTGCTGCGCATCTTGGAGCCGGATACCGACTGAGGCGCGCGCTGACCGACTCGGGGCTGAAACCTGAGACCGACCTTCCGCGCGGCGCAGAAGCTCTGATCGATCCAAACGGCTTTCGGATCGTCGGCGCAGAGGGGCCAGCCAAATCGAAAGACGCCCGCGCTGCTCTTCGCGATGCCGCCCTTCGGGTCGACCAAGCTCGCGGCCGAATGCGGGAAAAGGATCCCGGAAAGGCCTTGGAGCTCTGGACGGCCCTGGTCCGTGGCCGCTGGTCTACGGTCGATTGGTTCGATTCCGATGGGCGACGATTCGTGCTCGGACTCCCGAACGCACCAACCGTGATCGATCCGCGGGGACTCACGGATCGGGAGCACCAAGTGGTGGCCTACGCGATCACCGGACAGACCAACAAGCTCATCGCCTATCAGCTCGGGCTCTCCAAAGGGCGGGTGTCGACCCTGATGCGCTCCGCGATGCGGAAGCTTGGTGTGCAAACGCGGGCGCAGCTCATCAAGAAGCTCCGCGATTTCAAGATCTTCACCGACGCCTAGGTCACCGCATAGCCTGCTCGTGCGTCTTTTTTGCCAGGTTCTACGGGTTCCCTATACGAATTGCCCCGAGTCGGGATGTTGGGGAAGAAGCGATTGCTCGAGTCGATGCTCCTGCTGGGCCTCGCGATCTTGTTGGTGAGTTGCTCGATCACCCGGGCGAAGTGGCGGATCAAGACCGACAAAACCATGCGATCGGGCAAGTCGGCCTACATGGAAGCCCCCATCGCCATCTCCAAGCCAAAGCGCCAGCCCAATATCGTCGTCTTACTCGCCGACGACTTGGGCAAGTACGAAGTCTCCGCATACGGCGCAGAACACATCGCGACGCCCAACATCGACCGGATCGGCGCCGAAGGCGTGATCTTCCAGGAAGGCTACGTCACCGCTCCGACCTGTGCGCCCTCACGCGCGGGCATCATGACCGGCCGGGTTCAAAATCGGTACGGCTTCGAAACCCAGGTCATGGAGCACTACCCGACCAACTGGGTCGAGTACATCTCCGGCCGCTGGATCGTCGACACCGGGGAGTTCGTCGTCAAAGCCAAGCCGTCGTTCCCAGCGGAGTGGCAAGCGCACAAGCAGGGTGTTCCACCGACCGAGATCACGCTCGCCAGTATCCTCAAGAAGTATGGCTATTCGACGGGCATCGTCGGAAAGTGGCACCTTGGCGTCTCGCGCAAACAGGTTCCCCTGGCGCGTGGCTTCGATTACCAGTTCGGCTTCAACGGCGCGTTCTCGCTTTACACGCCGGAGCGCAATTGGGCGGGCATCATCAATCACGAGCACGATTCGTTCAGCGCGCAGCACCAGTGGAACATGGGCCGCCGTGAAGAGGCTGTGATCCTCGACAACGGGAAAGAGGTTCGCGAAGAGCAGTACCTCACGTTCGCATTTCGAGATCGAATGAAGGCCTTCATTCGAGAGCACAAGGACGAGCCGTTCTTCCTCTACGCCGCGTTCAGCGCGCCGCACGTCCCTTTCCAAGCTCCCGTCGACTACTACTGCCAGTACGCCTACGTCGAAGACGACAACAAGCGCGTCTACTACTCCATGATTTCCGCCCTCGACGACGCGATCGGGGAGGTGCATCAGACCATCATCGACACCGGCATCGAGGACGACACGCTCATTTTCCTTCTGAGCGACAATGGCGGCGCTTCGTACACGCACGCGACGGACAACGGTCCGCTCAAGGGAGGGAAGCTCACGCAGTTCGAAGGCGGGATCAACGTCCCGTTCATGATGAAGTGGAAAGGCCAGATTCCCGAGGGATTGCGATATCAAAACCCCGTTTCATCGACCGACATTTTCGCCACCTCGGTCGCGGCCGCAGGTGGTGTCCTTCCGAGCGACCGCCCTTACGATGGCGTCGATTTAATGCCGTACCTCCGAGGTACGGACAACGGCGCCCCGCATGAGCAACTGTTCTGGCGCGCCGATCACATCTGGGCGATTCGCGACGGCAAGTACAAGCTCATCTTGAGCACCCGTGACGGCTGGGCCGAGCTTTACAACCTCGAAACCGACAAGTCGGAGCAGATCAACCTCAAAGAGCAGATGCCCGAGCTCTACGAGAAGCTCCACGAGGAACACGAGCAGTGGCAGAAGAACGAGCTCCACAAGAAGCCACTCTGGCCGCGAATCATGGACAAGCGTTTCGTCCTCGACGGCAAGGAATACCTCTTTCCGGCATGATGATGGACAAGCCTTGGCTCATAGCATTGTTCCTCTTGGCCCCGGTTCTCGTTCTTGCATCGCCTTCTCAGAGCAGCGCCCAACAGCCGAAGATGGACATCAAGCTCTTCGCCGGGGCGAGCGCGACCACCTTCGTCTCCATGCTCGAAACGGGTCGCATACGCGACACATTCCTAGGATGGCAAATAGGCTTTGGTCCGCGCATCCGACGCCGGCAAGCGTTCGTCGAGATTCTGTTTTCCTTCAACCGATGGGCCTACGGGTTTCAGGACGTCAACGAATTCGGCGTTCCCTTCACTGCGGTCGGCCAGGTCAACTCGTTCGAGTTGCCTCTTACCATGGGCTACATCCCTTACAAGAACTCGATCTTCAAGTTGTTCCTATACGCGTCCTACGTGAACCACTTCAACACGAAGATCATTGCGACGCTCACCGCCGCCCCAGAATTTGGAGGGGAAGAAATCACCGTCAAGTTGAAGCCCAAGGAGGTGGACTTTGCGATCTACCAGGCGATCGGACGAGTCGGAGTGAACTTCGACCTGGCGATGTTCAATTTCGACTTCAACTACTCGATCAGCCTCAACAGCGCCACCAAGACTTCCTACCGAACCAGTTACCACCAGCTGCAGCTCAACCTCGCGTACCTATTTTAGAGGCTTGTTGATCATGTGAACGCGCCCGGAGCCGCGGGGTTCGCGCCATCGTTGGTCGCGCTGCGAACCGCCGCCACGGCAGCATCTACCTCTGCCTGATTGTAGAAGTCGAAATCGGGATTGGCCACGAGATACGCGGCAGCAGCGTCCTCCAGGTTCTGCACGCGCGCTTCGTCGAGTTGCTCCTCGGTGATCGAGTCATCTCCGACTGCCGAGAGGCCCGCGATACAGGCGATCGAGGTGGCAGGGTCGAGGTCCTTTTCGATTGTCGGCTGGTCCGGGTTGTACAAACCCGAGATTTCCACGGCGCCATCGTTCGTCGTTCCCTGGACGACGACCGCCACGACGGCCTGCGCTTGAACGTCGACGACGAAGTTACCCGCGGCGTCGGTCGTACCTACCATTGCACTCTCTAGGTTCCCCTCTTCGTCGTACTGGAGCAAAACGACGGTACCGTCGGCCAGCGGAACCGTGTTCTTCTGGTCGCCATCGGTTTCGGGTGCAAATGCCTGCCCTAGCACGCGCGACAAGGCGCCGCCCACGCCGCCTCCACTCGAGCTACAACCCGCGAAAACGAATGCCAATGCGAAGGTCGACCCAACGACTGCGGTGAAAAGGCTCCGTGCTCTGAATCTGTTCAACATTGTTCCAATCTCCTTCGCTGGTTCGTGTGAATCATTCAGAACACGTACGGAATGAATAGATATGGGACTTCTTCACAGTATCGATCCCAGTCGGCACCGTACTTCTTCTTGCACCGACTGATGTCCCGTCCCGCGCGGTGCAGAATCATCACCACGAAAAACGTCACGTAGAGATACGGCAGGAAGTGATCAAACCCGCAGATCAGACCCCATGACAAGGCCATTAGAATGTCCGCGGTGTAGTGGATCTTTCGGGCGTACCGCCACCAGCCATCGACGAGCAGCTTCGACCCGGCGTCGGTATCCAAGTAGCGCGGATTGTGCAGAGTGCCCCAGGGCAGCTGTGGGAACGCCCTGCGCTTCACATACGAACCGTTGAGTTGCATGCGGAAGCGGTTTCGCTGGCTCTGTGCCGTGTCCCAGACGTAGTACGCACTGAACAGCAGCACGAAACACAAGACGGTAAACGGAACCGAGTGCTCGAACGGCGGTCGGGATGCGATGTACATCGAGTTGAAACAGTATACGAACGGCACCCCGGCGAGATTCCAGAAAACGAGCATCCAACCCCACTTCTCGTAGAAGATGTCCCAGGTCGTCGGGATGCACTCCTCGCCCTTCATGCAGGCGTTGGTGTAGAGAAAATGGGCCACCACCATGAAGACCATCGGCGTGCTCACCGTGCCGTACGTCGCGTATTGGTGCGCGGCGCCGCTGGTCGTCAGCAAGAATAGGGTCACCCAGGAGACCCGGACCTCCGCCCACATTTTGAGGTCCAGTGGGCCGATCCTCGGATTGAGCCACGCTCCCATGAAGAAGTCGTAGAGGAAGCTCCCCGACATCCGCTCCGCGTTGCCGGTCGCCTTGGCTCCGAAGTACACGAGGATCGCGACGATGTTCGCACTGATCATCGCCGTGATCATGAATGCGCCGAACTGCTCGTAGATCGTCTCCAGAGGGAAGACTCCGCTGAAGTGCAGAGTCGCGACTCCGATCAGCGTGAGGTACCAGGCGGTGATCCCGTTGCAGCGGTAGACCAACCGTTTGCCGTTCCGCGACGGGATCGGCAGCCCCTTGATCTCCAAGCCCGGCAAGTAGGCCGCCATCAATCCTTCGACGACCAGGAACGTCCCGTAGATCGCGAACGTGCTCCAAGTCGGTGAGGCGTAGGTCACGATCTGCTCCCAAATCCGTCCGAAGAACGGGCCCAGATCCGCGAGTGAGGCCGGATAGAACACCGCGCCGTCGTAGAAGCGCCATGCGATCCATAGGTAGAGCATCAGGGCGTGCGAGAGCGTCATGATGAAGGCGGCCCCGAACGTCCCCCCAAACTCGCGCGCCGTTTCCGTTGTGTTGACGGCCGGACGCCGACTGCCTGCGGCGGCCGGTAAACGGGGCTCCACTGCTTCCTGCACGGCTTCCTCCTATCTACCGCGCATTTCTAACCGGCTGAATTCCGGATGTCCAGGGTTGTTCTGGAGTCTTGAGCTAGGCTTCCCAGCGTGGATCGCGCAAGCCTACTGAAGATCGCGTTCGCTGCGCTGTTGGCGGGGGCGATCGCGTGGATCTACACGAGCGGCGCGTACCAAGAGCTCGACCCTGCCACGATGCGGGTTTGGTTTCGGAAGGCCGGGCCCTGGGGTGGCCTGCTATTCATTGGTGCGTACGCGTGCCTGCAGCCATTCGGTGTGAATGGGCTGGTCTTCCTTCTCAGTGCGCCGCTCATCTGGAGTCCGACCGAGGCCTTCCTGCTCAACTGGGCAGGAACGGTCGGCACGGGCTTGTTCTCTTTTTTCGTTGCTCGCTTCGTCGCCCGCGATTGGATTCAGCAACGCCTCCCTCGACGCATTCGCCGATTCGACGAGCGCCTCCAAACGCACGGATTCCGAACGGTGTTCTTGCTGCGCCTGATCTTCTACACGACGCCCACCGTTCAGTGGGCATTGGGTGTCTCGCGGGTTGGTTTCGCCCCGTTCTTGGCCGCGACGGTCTTGGGCGTCGCGCCCTTCACCTTGATGACGACGCTCGTCGGCATCCGCGTAGCGAATTGGATCGAAGAGCACCCTGTCGCGACCTGGCCCTGGGAGCAAATCTGGCCCTTTCTCATCATTGCCGCGGTCGTGATCGCCGCAATCAGCGTATTCACCCTACGCAAATGGCGAGCCCAAGCCGTCGACTGATACCGGGACGCGGCGGAACGCGACACGGGAGTTCAACGGACGGGGCGGCTTGCAAAGGTGGCCGGATGGACTGGGGACCTAGGCCACGCAAGCCGCCCCTCGGAGCTCGCGCCAATCGGGGCGGGTTGCTGCCTTGCCGATTGTCACTCACACGCCGCCGAACCCCCGCATCGCGTTCCGCCGCGCCCCTCCATACGGAGACATTAGCAACAACCTTCCCAAAACGGCAGGCGGCAGCGCGAGCCCGCAGGGCGAAGCCCGGCGCCGAAGGCGCCGCCAAGGCAAAGCGAAGCGCCTGCCGCGGCAGGGAGGATTACGGGTGGGGGTGGGCGGGTGGTGTAACTAAACTAAACCAAACCAGCCAACCCACCCAAGACCCGCCCCCCAAAACACCCGCGGCAGCCCCAGCCGTCCGCTTTTCGGGGGGGGCTCGACGGGGTACTCTCTCGTTCGTGGAGCAGTTGCCGGCGCCCGAGCTTCCTTCGTGGATCGCGAAGGAAGTTCCGTTCACTCGATACCGCGTTGCCGTGGGCGACGGGTTGCATATGCATGTCATGGAGACCGGCCGCGGAAGGCCGGTGCTGATGGTGCATGGCAACCCCACTTGGGGCTTCCTCTACCGCAAGGTCGCGATGTGCCTACAGGGGCAGGGGCTTCGCTTGATCATGCCCGACCTGATCGGCTTCGGTTTCAGCGACAAGCCCCGTGACTTCGCACATCACACCATTCGTAACCACAGCACGTGGCTTGGCTCGCTCATCGACCAGCTCGACCTCCACGATGTGATTCTCGTTTGCCAAGATTGGGGGGGCGCGCTCGGGACACACCCTTTCACCACGCGGCAAGATCGCCTCGGCGGAATGGTCGTGCTCAACACGGTTCTCGATGCGCCGTCGCCCGGCTTCAAGCCAACCGCGTTCCACCGCTTTTCGCACCTGCCGCTCGTCAGCGATTTTGCATTTCGCCTGTTGCCGCTGCCTCAGGCCGCCTTGCACCTCGCGCAGGGAGACAAGGGGAGCATCCGCGGTAACGTCGCGCGCGCCTATCGCTACCCGTTTCGCAACATCGCCGATCGGGTGGCCCCTTTGGCGACGGCGCGCATGGCCGTCGATCGCATGGGCCATCCATCGATCCCTGCCCTCGAAGAGTGCGCCGCCTTGGCCGGCAACTTCGATGGGCCGAAGGCCATGGTCTGGGGCCGACGCGATCCCATCCTTGCCCGTGCATTGAAGCGCACAAAAGCGCTCCTCGGTGACCCGCCGGTGACAGAGACGCAGGCCGGCCACTTTTTGCAGGAAGAAGTGCCCGAGGAAATCGCAGCTGCCGTTCTCGACGTAAACGCCAGGCTAAGCCGCGCTTCGGCGCAGGCCGCGCAGAAGCAGGCGTAGCGACGCCGTAAACTGCTTCTCCTGGGCGGCTTGTGACGGGATCGTGCCGCCCAACCAGGTCACGAGACCGAAGTAGTGCGTGCTGAAAACCTGCTGTGCGGCTTCCATCGGGTCGATCGACGGGTCGAGCTCGCCACGCCGCTGCGCGTTCCTCACCAAATTCGCAACTCGCTTCACCAAGTCGAAGGTCCACGCGGCGGACTTGGTGCGTCGCTGGCCATCGGTGAATAGCAGCTCCTTGATGAACACTCGGCTCAAGCGCCGTTCTTTCGCGTAGCAGCGGGTCAACGCTGAGAACACATAGGTCAATTCCGCCTCGAGGGTCGACGCTGTCATCGTCGCGAATGCTTCATCGAGTGCCCTGTCAATCTGACCTTGCATCAAGTGGATCAAGAGGCTGCGCTTCTCCGGGAAGTAGTTGAACAGTGTCCCCGCGGCGATGTCGGCAGCCTCGGCGATCTCTCTAGTCGAAGTCGCCTCGTAACCGCGGCTCGTCAACAGCCTCCAACCCGCTTTCTCTATCCGTCGCAGGGTTTCCTCTTTGCGGCGTGCCCTACGGTTCATGCCTTCCACGAGAACGACTCTCGTCTTCCATGCAATCCACAACAAGTTTTCCGCATCGGGCAAAGGTTTGGCAGCTCACACAATGATCAGATCCCGCGTGAACGTCATCCGTTCACTCTATGAAGGCCGATGCACCCGTGATACACCCACCTACCTTTCCCCATGCTTCTCGCGAAGGCATACAAAGCCCTAGTTGTAACCCTTTTGGGCATAACCCTTGGCTGCGGTGAGATGCCCAACACGGCCGACGGGAATGAAGAGATCGGCCAGCTCAGTGCGAACGTAGTCGGAGGTTGGGCTGCGACCGACCAGCAGATCTTCGCCACCGTCGAGATCCGGCACGCGGGCGCGAGCACAGGCTTCTGCTCTGGCACCTTGATTTCACCACTCGTCGTGGTCACCGCAGCCCACTGCGCAGTGGTCGAGCCCGAGGTCGGTGTCGTTCGAGCCGCGGCGCCCGGCACGCTCGAGGTAATTGCAGGCCATCTCGCGAGCCGTATGGCGCAACCGAGCATGATTCGCCCCGTGTCCGAGGTGCGTGTCCACGAGGGCTACGACCACGACTTCATCATGGGACGAAACCGCAGCGGGGCGGGTCAGGGTGGCATTGGCTCGCCCAACGACATCGCACTCCTGTTGCTCGCGTCGCCTTTCGACGGGATTCCAAACGCGCCGCTACTCACCAAAGAGCGTGAGCATGAGCTCGTCCATCATGGGGACGTCGGGTTCGTCGCCGGCTACGGAATCTACGACCTCGACCACAAGCTAAACGGCGAGCTCTACATCTCAGACGCGGTCATCGACATCCTCGGGCCGGAGGAACTGTTGACACGTCGACTCGATCAGCTCGGTGACTCCTGTTACGGCGATTCCGGCGGCCCGCTCTACGTTCCTACCGAGGAAGGCGATTTTCTCGTGGGTCTCGTGTCCCGCGGCCGCTCTGATGTGAAGCGGGACTGCGGCGACGGCGGCGTCTACACCTTGCTTTCCGCGCACCTCGCTTGGATCGCGGAGGCTGCGGGCAGCCGGTTCCAGCCCAGCAGCGCGATGGGCTCGAGCGAGGGTTCGTTCTTGGCTGAAGGGGCGGACCCGATCAGCGTTTCCAAAGGTGGTTCGCTCCATCGAGTCAGCGCTTGCGCCGCATTCTCGTCGACCACCGGAGATCGTTCACCGATTTCAGCTCTTGGCCTTCTGCTTGGCTTTGCGTTGCACAGGCGGTTGCACAGGCGCCGTTTGTCAGCGGTTTAGCCCTGGCCTAGGCTCCGCGCTGCTATGAAGCTGCCGCCGCAACCGTCGCAAACACGGCTCACCAAGATCGTCTGTACGATCGGTCCGTCGACCAGCTCCTGGGATGGGCTCGCGGCCTTGGCCCGTGCGGGCATGAATCTCGCCCGCCTCAACATGTCGCACGGCGATCATGCGTCTCACCTGCAGGTCATCCGAAACCTCAAGAGCCTCAGCAAGAAGCTCGCCCACCCCGTATCCATCTTGATGGATCTTCAGGGCCCCGAAATTCGGACGGGCGAGCTCGCCGAGAGCCTCGACCTCAAGGCTGGCGATGTTTTCTACTTCTCGGTCCTGGCCGACGACGCCGAGGAGCGCAGCGTCCACGTCAACTATCTAGACCTGGTCAAAGATCTACGCGTCGGTGAACGAGTGACGGTCGACAACGGCCTGATCAATCTGGAAGTGCTCGAACTGTTCGAGCATCGCCTCAAGTGCAGAGTCCTCGATGGCGGAACGCTTGGGTCGCGCAAGCACGTCAACCTGCCCGGTGTTCGAGTCAACCTGCCTTCCATCACTAAGAAAGATCGCGAAGACATCGCGTTCGCCCTGGAACAAGACGTCGATTTCATCGCGCTCTCGTTCGTCCGAGGCGTACAAGACGTCTTGGAGGTCCGGAAGATCGTCGACGACGCGGGTGGTCACCAGCGCCTCATCGCCAAGATCGAAAACCAAGAGGGCGTCGACAACTTTGAAGCCATTCTCGAGGCGGCGGACGGCATCATGGTTGCGCGAGGAGACCTCGGCGTCGAAGTCGCATTCGAAGAGCTTCCCGTTCTGCAGCGCGACATGGTCCGTAGCTGCGCGATCGCCGGCAAACCCATCATCGTAGCGACTCACTTGCTCGAATCGATGATCGACAACCCCTTGCCCACGCGTGCGGAGGTTACCGACGTCGCAAACGCCGTCTACGAGCAGGCCGATGCGATCATGCTCAGTGGCGAGACCGCGGCCGGCAAGTACCCCGCACGATGTGTCGAGGTGCTCGACACGATTGCCCGCCGGATCGAGCCGGGACCAGGCCTCGACTTCTACAAGCAGCGCGCTGCACCTACGACCCAGCGCGCCCACATCGCCCAGGGTGCGTGCCGTCTTGCCGATTCTTTGGGTGCGAAAGCGATCGTCGTCATGACGCGGCGTGGTTACTTTGGTCAGCTCGTCGCGAGCTACCGGCCGCAGCGCGCGATCATCTATGCGTTCACCAACATGAGCACGACCCGCCGCAAGCTTTGGCTCCTCCGCGGCGTCATTCCCTTTCGGATGAATCTGTCCCGAGACCCTGAAAAGACCATCGTGAATGCGCTCGCCAAGCTCAAGGAGCGGTCTGTGATCGAAGCCGGTGAGCCGGTCGTGGTCGTTTCGGACGTGGCCACTTCCACCGGGGATTTGGTGACCAGCATACAAGTTCGGGTGTCCGAGTAGCTTTAGGCTCAATTTTGCCTTAAGAAATGAGGTGATGCGTTCGCACACTTGCTTAGCCCTCATGCTGGGGCTGATCACGGCCTGCGGGTCGCCCGACGAGGGGTTTGTCGGGGAGGTGACCGCTCCGGTCGTGTACGGCGAGGACGACCGGGTAGAGGTGTACAACCATCCGAGCGCGGAGCTGCGTGGCATCGCCGAGCAGTCCATCGTCGCCTTGATCCCGAGCTTCAAGATCAGCCGGGAACCAAGCGGGACCTACAGCCTCTTGACCAATACCTTGAAGGACTCGCGAGGCCTTTGCGAAGGCGAGCTCTTTGGAGAACAACCGATCGCAGCGTCGTGCTCAGGAGTGCTCATCGATGACGACCTGGTCCTGACCGCAGGTCACTGCATCGACGAACGCACACCGTGTGACACCTATTCATACGTATTCAACTACCACTACGCTCAGCCCAACATGCTTGCCGCGATCCGAGACGAAGACGTCTACACGTGCCGACGGGTCGTTTCACAGGCTAGTGCTGGGTCCGGCTCATTCACCCCCGACTTCTCCGTCATCCAACTAGACCGCCCGGTTCAAGGCAACCAGGCTCCGGTCATCATCCGACCCGCCAGGGCGCTCGCCGAGCTAGAGTCGCTTTCGATGATTGGCTTTGGAAGCGGGCTCCCCGCGAAAATCGATGACGGTGGATCGGTCGCCGACCCCCGCGCGGCCCAGCTCGATTTCTTCGTCGCTAATCTAGACGCCTTTCAGGGGCATTCCGGCAGCGCGACCTTTGATTCGCAGAGTAGGCTTGCGGGCATTCTCATCGGGGGTCGGGCCCCGGATTACGTCACGTTCGATGGCGAGGACTGCGCACGGGTCTCGGTCTACGAGAACTCTCAGGCCGGAGAGATCGTGCACAACATTGCGCCGATCGTCGCCGCCCTTTGCGAGGACGGTTGGCAGGCCGAGGACCTTTGCGACCCCGGCGCCTGCGAAGGCGAGCCCTGCGGCTCGGCTCCGTTGCCCTCCCCGGGCGGCGGCGTCTTCGCTTCCCCATCCTCCGGTTGCAACGCATCGACCGGTTCGACCGGCACATGGTCTGGATGGATCGGCCTGCTGCTCTTCGTAGTCGCCCGGCGATTCAGGCCGCGAGTCGCTTGACCACTTCGAGTGCTTCTCGAACGTGCTTCTTCGCATTGAGCTGCGAGTTGAAGACGTGCTGCACCTTGCCTTCGCGGTCGATCACGTAGGTGACGCGCCCGGGGAGCAAGCCCATCGTCTTGGGCACGCCGTAGGCTTTCTGCAGCGCTTTGTCGCGATCGCTTACCAGCAGGAATGGAAGACGGTGATGGGAGGCAAAGCTCTTGTGGCTCTCCTCGCTGTCCTGGCTGACCCCGATGACCAGTGCGCCGGCTTCGACGAAATCCTCGAAGCTGTCGCGGAACGTGCACGCCTCCGCGGTACATCCGGGGGTTTCGTCCTTCGGATAGAAGTAGAGAACGACGGTCTTCTCGCCGCGGAATTGCGAGAGCGAGATCGTGTCGCCGTTCTGTGTGGTCTTGGCGAAGTCTGGGGCGTTCGCACCCACCGCGATCGTTGCCATAACGGACCTCCGCCTCGAAAACTAGCACCCATGGATGAAAAGCACAGTCGGCGGGATGAGGGCAGCATGTTTCGACTTGAAAAAAGTGAAACACGTTCTATTTTTGTCCAATGGACGACCGCTACTTCACCCCGCCTATTCCGAACGGCTGGTTCCAGGTTGCTTACTCCGACGAGATCAAGCCCGGAGACGTCAAGCCGCTGAAGTACTTTGGCGATGACCTGGTCATCTGGCGCTCGGAACAAGGCGAGCTCTCCGTGCTCGATGCATTCTGCCCTCACCTGGGCGCCCACCTCGGTCACGGTGGCAAGGTCAAAGGTGGGTCGATCGAATGTCCCTTCCACGCATGGCAATTCGGCACCGACGGCCGGTGTACCGGAGTCCCCTACGCGGAGCACATTCCCCGAAAAGCAAAGGTGGGCACTTGGCGCATCAAAGAGCTCGCGAACATGGTGTTGTGCTGGCATCACGCCGAAGGCGAGCCGCCGAACTTCGACTTGCCCGCCGAGATTCCCGAGTGGGGCACGTCAGATGGCGTTCGCAACGAGGAGTGGACGGAGTTCATCGAACGACAGTGGACGATTCGAACCCGCAATCAGGAGATGGCAGAAAACGCCGTCGACTCCGCGCACTTCCATTATCTGCACGGGACGACCAACATGCCGCAGTCGGAGGCCACGGTCGACGGCGCGATTCTGCGCGTCTACTCGGGCGCCGGCATGGAGACGCCGCGCGGCACCGTCGATGGCTCGATCGAGAGCCTCAATTACGGGTTCGGGCTCGCGGTCGTTCGCTTCAAGGGGATCGTAGAGACCTTGAACGTCGCGACGATGACACCCATCGACGCGGACCACATTCACCTGCGCTTCAATTTCTCCGTCAAGCAGACGGCCGGGGCGGAGATGGCGCGCGGCGTTGGCAAGGCGTTCGTCGCCGAGGTAGCGCGACAACTCGAACAAGACATCCCGATTTGGGAAAACAAAGTTCAATATGAAAAGCCGCTCCTGTGCGATGGAGATGGCCCGATCGGCACCTTCCGGCGCTGGTGCACGCAGTTCTATTCCTGGCCCGAAGACCAGCAGGCAGCTCAGTAGTGCCTCGCTTCGAGCTCGAAGAGGTCGAGGCGGCATTTCGGCAATTCTGGTACACCGGGATGATTCGCGAGGATTGGAATGCCTGGGTCGACCTCTTCACCGAAGACGTGGTCTATCACGAGCGCGTTCTCGGCACGATTCATGGCCGTGAAAACGTTCGGAGCTGGATCGTCCCGCTCATGGAGCAGTACGGCGAGATCTACGGTGTCTACGATTGGCACATGGCTGACCCGGGCGGCCGCGTCGTGTTTCGCATGAACAATCGCCGCGATCATCCAAGCGGGGAGGGCGTCATGGATTTCCCGGGCATCACGGTTCTGCAGTACGCCGGCGACAACCAATGGTCGTCCGAAGAAGACTACTGGGCCGAGAAGCTCGGCATCCAGCATTGGCAGGACTACCAAGAGGCGCTGAAAAAGTACGACCCGGACCACCAGCAAAAGCGCACGCGCAACGACTGGGGCGAAGGCCCGGACTGGACGATCGGTAAGGCGTCGTTCTGGGACTGGCCCGATCGGCAGCGCACTTAGTATTCGGCGTCGAAGTCGATTTCAATCGGCTCTTGGCTCGCGGGTCGCGATTGGCAAGCCAGCACCCAGCCGCGTTCGATGTCGCTCGGCTCGAGCGCATCGTGGGTGGCCATCTTGACCTTTCCGCTTTTGAGCAAGGCCATGCAACAACCGCAGTAGCCATCTTCGCAAGACGAAGGTGGCTTGTGCCCGGCCTTGATTGCGGAGTCGAGTAGCGTCAAGCCCTTCTCGTAAGGCACCTCGAGGGATTGACCTTCCAGCACCATCGTGAATGTCGCCGGGATCTCGTCGTCGGACTGCTCGGGGACGACCTCGGCGGAGTCATCTTTGCGATCCGGATCGATCGGCGAAATGAAGCGCTCGAACTTGGTTTGCCCTGGATCGATGTTGGAAGCCTTGAACGCCTCTTCGACAGCATCCATGTATCCCGTTGGGCCGCAGACGAAGAACTCGGCTTCTTCCCAACCGCGGATCTGTTCGCAAATCTCGGCTACCGACATGAAACCGTGCACGCTGTCGAGGTGATGAACGACTTCCAAGCGGTTCGGGAACTCCGACAGCCAAACACCGATTTCGTCTTTGAAGATGATCGAGCGCTCGTCACGGTTGGCATAAACGAGCTTCACGTCGCGCTGCGTCGTGCGCAGCGCCGACTTCAAGATCGACAGCACCGGCGTGACCCCGCTACCTCCGCCGAACAGGACGATGCCGTGATCTCCTTCGTTCGAGCGAATCAGAAAGCGGCCCTCTGGCGGCTGCACGAGAATCGTGTCCCCCACATTTAGGTTGTCGTTGAACCAGTTGGAGATGCGGCCGTCGTCCACCCTTTTGACCGTCACCTTGGGCCAGGCGTCGGTCTCGGGCGCGCTCGAAAGCGAGTAGCAGCGGCGCAGCTGCATCCCGTTGAAGGGCACCTCGAAGGTCAGAAATTGCCCGGCGCGATAGCGGAACTCTTGGCGCAGGGCTTCGGGCACGGCGAAGATAAAGGACCGTGTGTCGTGGGTTTCCTGAATAATTCCTGCTATTTGAAGCTCGTAAAAGTCCGCCGGCATCGGCTGAGGCCTCCAACTAGAACGTGTTTCACTTTAGAGCAGGGAAGCAGTGCGGTCCAGCCGTCGCAGTCACTGTGGCGGCGGGCCGCTGAATCACGTAGCCTGGTTGTTCCGGAGAGGCCAATCCCCCCATGGACCTCAATCACGTCAGACCCCATAAATCGGGGCGCCCGATGCCCGTGCGCAGGAAGCAGACCGTAGGAATCGATCTTGGTACCACGAACACCGTGGTCGCCCGGAATTTCGAAGCCCTGCCGCTCGACAGCGGTGGCTACGTGATGCCCTCGGCCGTCGCGTTCCCGCCGAGTGGGGCGACGCTCGTCGGCCGACCGGCGCGGCGCCGGCGCGCCATGGATCCGAAGAACACCATCTTGTCGGCCAAGCGCGTGATCGGCGCCCGCTGGCATTCTTCCTACACGGCCCAGTTTCGCGAGCACTATCCGTACGACATGCGTGAAAGCTCGGACGGCGGACTAGCGATCCAAACTCGCGCCGGCATCGTTTCCCCCGTCGAAGTAGGTGGCACGATCGTGAGCGGTCTGTGCCAGCTGACCAGGTGTCCCGTTCGCGACGTCCACGCGGTCGTCACGGCTCCTGTAGGCTTCGATCAACGCCGCCGTGACGCGACCGCCCTTGCGGTCGCAAAAGCGCAGTTCGCCTCCGTCCGGGTCGTTGAAGAGCCGATCGCGACCGCGCTTGCGTACCTCAACCGAAGCAGTTTGAAGTACGCGTTTGTGTACGACTTGGGTGGTGGCACATTCGATGCCGCGGTGGTCGATTGCAGCAGCTACCCGTTTCGCGTCGTTGGTCACGGTGGCGATCCCTACCTCGGCGGGGACGACGTCGACCGGACGATCGCGCTCTACGTGGCCGACCGGACGCTTGCACGAGACGGTTGGGACCTGAGCAATGACGCCGTGACTTTCGATCGCCTGGTCAACGCGTGCGAGCTCGCGAAGTGTGAGCTCAGCGAGTCCGAAGAGGCCGCCATCGCCATTCCCAGCGTCGATCCGGCCGCACCCGAGAGCTGTGGCATCATTCCGATCACGCGGGACGAAGTGCAACAGCTCACCCTGGATTTGGTCCGCTCGACCTTCGGCATCTGTGATGAAGTCCTCGCCCAGGCGAGCCTGAAAGCACGCGACATGCAAGCGGTGTTCCTGGCGGGCGGCAGCACGCGCCTTCCGGGTGTCGTTCAGTACATCGAATCGTACTTCGGCAAGCGGCCACGCTCCGATTTGGACCCGATGCAGGTCGTCGGGCTGGGCGCTAGCTTGGCCGCAGCCCGTCCGGCCGTCTCGGCGCTCCTCGACCCCTGCGCCTGAGCCCAGGTGCGTGCGTCCCTAGTTCGAGAGCGCCTTGATGACGGCCTCGTCGAGGTGCACGTCCTGCTGCGGAAAGGGAATCCCGATGCCGGCCTCGTCCAGGGCCACCTTGGCCGCCCGAACCGTCGCCTGCCAGACGTCCCAGTAGTCTTCGGTCTTGCACCAGACGCGAACCTGCCAATCGACTGAAGAGCCCCCCAGCCCCTTCAAGAAGACCTGAGGCGCGGGGTCCTGCACCATGCCGGGAACCTTTGCAGCCGAAGTTTCGAGTGCTTTTCGGGTCGCGTCGATGCTGGCCGAGTACTCGGCGCCCACATCGACGTCGACGCGGCGAACGTCGTACCCGGTGTAATTGGTAATCGTGCTCCCGAAGACCGCGCCATTCGGGATGATCAGCTTCCGGTTGTCGAGTGTCCGGAACTCGCAGGTGAAGAGATCGATGTGCTCGCAAACGCCCGTGTCGTCGTTCACTTCTACGAAGTCCCCAACTTTGAAGGGCCGAAACACCAGCAGCATGATGCCCGCAGCGAAGTTGCCGAGCGTGCCCTGGAACGCCATTCCAACGGCGAAGCCGGCAGCGGCCAACACGGCGGCAAAGCTCGCCGTTTGAATTCCAAACACCCCCAGGCAGCCGAGAACAGCGCCAACGAGAATCAGGTAGCGCGCGAACTTCGCGAAGAAGCGCGTGAGCGTGGCGTCGAACTTGCGCTGCTCGAGTGTGCCGCGGACGCCTCGCTCCGCCCAGCCCGCCAAGACGAATGCAAAGAAGAGCGCCAGCAGGACGCCCAAGACCTTCGGGCCGTGCTCCATTAACAGATCGATGTACTTGCTCGCGTCGATGTCCATGATGTCTCCACTAGTAGAACAGCGGTTAGCGCAGCAGTTGGTCGAGGATGACCAGGTTTTCGGCTTCCACATCTTCGACGGTGCCGTCGGAGAGGATCATGGCCTTTGCTGCGTCTAGAAACAGTTGCCGGTGCTCTTTCGGGATGTCACCAGGGTCGAGGTCGTCGGCGCGGGGTGGAACCTCGAGCCACTGTGCGACCTGCTGCTGCTCGTCTTCGTCGAGACCGAGTCGAATCACCATCTTGACGATGAACTCACGTTCACGTTCGGTGATTTCGAGGTCAGCCCAGGCGAAGGAGCAAACAAACCTCATGAGCTGAAGCCTGTCTTCCCTGTTGAGCGTATCCAGCATGGGCGGGACTCTACTCCGAGCGGCGCGCCAAGACTAGTCTGAAGTCCGGCGCACCGTGACCAGTGGGAAACCAAAACGCCCCCTGTAGATCCGCGGATACTCCGGGCTCTCCATCGCATGGAGGCTCTCAGACGAAGACGGCCGGTGTAAGGAGCTACCGCGCCCGTTGTTTTCGGCTATGGTGCGGCTCCAATGGCCACCAAAGTGACGATGCCGCAACTCGGCGAAAGCATCGTAGAAGGCACCATCGGCAAATGGCTCGTCTCGGTGGGGCAGTCCGTCGCCAAGGACGAGCCCATCGTCGAGATCCTCACCGATAAGGCAGACAGTGAGCTACCGGCGCCCGTTGCGGGCGTCGTCACGCAACTGCTTGCGGCCGAAGACGACATCATCGCGGTTGGCGATCCAATTTGCGAAATCGACGAGAACGCACAAGCAAGCGAGGCGGCCGCCCCGGCCGGCGAGCCCGCGGCGCCTGCCTCCGCGGCCGCTCCCGCGCCGCCGACTTCGCCGTCGGTTCGTAAGCTCGCGCGAGAGAAGGACATCGACCTCTCCGCTGTCCAAGGCTCTGGCGAAAGCGGACGCATCATGCATGACGACGTGATGGCGGCGATCAGCAACGCCCCTAGTCCCGCACGGATGGCGACGCCGCCTCCAGCGCCAGCGGCGGCTCCCCCCGCGGCCCAGCGCGCGCCAGCGGCCGCAAGAGCCAGCGGTCCCTCCGGAGCGTTTCGCTTGCCGCCGTATGTTCCCAAGCCCGGGGACGAGGTCGTCCCCTTCACGCGCCGCCGCCGAATCATCGCCGACCACATGGTCTTCTCGAAGCAGACCGCCCCGGACGTGGTCACGTTCGCCGAATGCGACCTTCATCGAACGGCGGTGCTGCGAAACCAACACAAAGCGCAGTTTAAGAAGGACGGCGTCAATCTCACCTACCTTGCCTTTGCGATCGCGGCGACCGCTCGGGCACTGCGCGAGTTTCCGGAAATCAATTCACGCGTCCTCGATGACGCATTCGTCAAGCTTGCCGAGGTGAATATCGGCATTGCGGTCGACACCGACGAAGGCTTGGTCGTCCCCGTGATTCGAAACACCGATGACCTCACGATTCGAGGCGTTGCGCGCGCCGTGGCCGACGTCGCGGAGCGAGCGCGCTCCGGCAACCTCACTCCGAACGATCTCTCCGGCAAGACGTTCACCATCTCCAACCCCGGCCGCCGAGGCAACCTGGTCGGCGGCGCGATCATCTCGCAACCCAACGTCGCGATCCTTCGCCTCGGTACGATCAAGAAGCGAGTCGTGGTGATCGAGCACGAGGGCGAAGACGTGATGGCGATTCACCCCGTGATGCACATGGCCCTGACCTACGACCACCGCGTGGTGGACGGGGTGCACGCCAATGGCTTCCTGTACCGGGTTGCAGAGATTCTCGAGTACGGCGACTTCGAGCTGTAAGCGGCGCTTTGCGCCGTGCTTCGCGCTTCGGGCTCGCGCTGCCGCGGGTGTGGTGTGGGGGGTTGCTGGGCTTGGGGCGTGGTTGGGTTTGGTTACACCGCCCGCCCACCCCCACCCGTAATCCTCCCTGGCGCGGCGGTCGCTGCGCTCCGCCTTGCCGGCGCGTTCGCGCCGGGCTTCGCCCTTCGGGCTCGCGCTACCGCGCATGGCTTGAGGCGCTCCTTTGGAACGTGTCTGGATGGCTCCGTACGGAGGAACGCGGTTCGACATGTCTCCGTATGGAGGGGCGCGGAAAAAAGCGCGATATGGGGCGGAGTCGACGTCGCAAGTGACAATCCGCAAGACAGCAACCACCGCGGATTGGCGCGCGCGCCGAGGCGAGGCTTGCGTGGTCAAAGCTCCCAAGTGCATCCGACCACAAATGCAAGCCGAGCCGTTCGACGCAGCCCCGTGTCGCGCTTTTTTCCGCGCCCCGGTATGCCCGGCGCCTACTCCGTCTTCTTGTTCACCACGAAGCGCAGATTCTTAAACTCGGTCTGCCCGAGTGTGTAAATCACTTCGCTCAGCGTCCGGTACGGGGTCCGTTTATCGGCGATGATTTGCACGTCGCCGACGAATGGCTGATTTGCGAAGCGCTGCGCCGTTCGCTTCTTTCGGTCGCGGATTTCGCCCAGCGTTTTGTACAGCGGCGTAATCAGGAAGCCGCTGCTACCGCCTTGTTTGAGGCTGGGGTCGACGATCCCGTTGCGGAGCTCGAGGACGGATTTGCCGTCGACGACTACCCCGCTGCGTGAGATCTGAACGGAAATGGCGTCGCTCAGCTCCACCTTGGAGGTCGAATAGGGAATCTTCAGCTCACTGCTCTCCTGAACCGCCGCTGCGGACGACGTCGCGAAGATCGCCATCATGTAGACCAGCAGGATCGTGAGCATGTCCATCATCGGGTAGATGTTGAGCCCGAAGTGCTCAGGCTCGGCGCGGCGGCGCAGCTTCGCGCGGACCACGCGATTCACATAAGACATCGAGACGGACTTCTCTGCGACGGGCGGTGCGAGGGAGGGGCGCGACGGCCTATTGCGCTCGTTTGCCACTATCGAATCCCCGCCGAAAGCAAAACTTCAGGGAACAGCTCGCTTTCGTCACCTCGGACGGCATCCATGGCGGCGATCAGATCTTCATACGGCACTTCGGGGTCTGCGCTGATCGTGACCCGCGTTTCGTCTTCGAACTGCTTTTTGACGCGACTCACGCAGGTGGTCAGCGCCGTCCAGTCATGTTCGCCGTTCATTCCGGCGGGCACGGTGATGACCTTGCCAGGCGCCGTGGTCGTGCATCCCCGCGCGAGCTTGCCGCCCGTCCCAGAGACGACGACCCCTTCGCGCGTTACCGTGACGTTCAAGTTGAGGGCTTCATCCGCCGCTGCGCGCTTTCCGATCCCGCCTTTGTGATATTCGGGGAGCGCCGCTTCGACCTGCGAAAAGAAGGCGATTGTCGTCAGAGTCATCAACAAGAACATGACGATGTTCACGACGATGTCCAAAAACGGAACGATGTTCAGCTCCTCGCTGGTCTCGGACGGATCGAGGTCGGGAATGCGCGTTCGCTTCCGGACGTAGGCTCGTTGGCGTGGTGTCAGTCGTGCGGGCATGGCCGGGCCCGATCAGCCGCCTTGCCGGCGCAGCGTGAGGAGGTTTTCCAGCTGCATCGTGACCTTTTCCATTTCGTGCTTGTGTCGCTTGGTGAGCCCGTGAAGCACGAGGTGAGCAACCATGAAGATCACCGCGATCAAAAGACCGAGGAATGTGTTCCACATGGCCTCGGCGATACCGGCCGAAAGCAGCGCCGTCTTCTGCGACGGGTCGTCGATCGTACCGACCGCCTTGAAGGCGCGGATCAGACCGCTGATGGTGCCGAGCAGGCCGATGAGCGTCGCGATGTTGGCCAGCGTCCAGAGCGAGCCCGTTCGCTTCTCGAGCGCGGGGATCACCTCCGACATCTTTTCTTCCATCGAGGCGATGACGGCTTCTTCGCCGCGGTTGACCTGGGTCAGCCCGGATTTGACGACCTCGAGCAGTGGAACGGCCTTCGCCTCGCACTGTCGAATCGCGCGATCGATGTTTCCCGCCTGCACGAGCTTTCGGATTCGGTTCATGAACTCGGCGGCATCCACGCTGTAGTTCATCCGGATATACCAGGCGCGATCGATGATGATGCCCACCCCAAACGCGAGAACACCGAGATTGACGAACGAAAACGGAGCACCTTCGAGCAGTGCCTCCCAAATCTCATGCATGCCTGCGGCTCCCTCCGGCTCGCCGTTGATTTGGCGAGAAAACCCCTCTGTTTTCGCTACCCTCCAGCCCCACTGAAATTCGGACCCCGTAAGCCGGAATCCGTTGAAATCATTACGACTGTTGGGACGAACCCCTTAACCGATGGGCAAGCTACCCCACCCCCCGCGAAGTTGTCAACGCGACTACAGCTTTTTCCGCTTTTTGCACCCAAGCTCGCCACGGCCGGGGTTTCTAAGGGACTGTACCGGGCACGATGTTGACTTGCTGGATCCAACCGTTATCATCCCTATGTAGTGAGCAAACCATGGAATTGCTTACTGTTCTGGGGGGAGCAGCGAGTTTTAATCAGAAGACAGTGATGGGGATCGAACCGTACTCACTCGGGGTCCGGATAACACTGTCGAAGTAAAGTTCGCAGGAGGCAGTAATAAGATGGCCAAATTGGCGTACCACTTTGAAGCAGGCGGATGGGCGATGTGGCTAATCCTCGTTTGTCTGGTGTTTGCAATCGGGTTCACGATCGAGCGCGCGATGTATCTCTACAAAGCGTCGATCGACAAGGACGAGTTCATCGCAAAGATGCAGAAGTGCATCACCGCCGGAGACGTGGCGGGAGCGATCAAGGTGTGCTCCGCCGAGCACAATCCGCTCGCGCGCATCGTCAAGCAGGGTTTGCTCAAAGTGAACCGCCCCGATGCCGAAGTTCAAGCGGCCATGGATGAGGCGGCGCTCAAGGAGCTCCCACTGATCGAACGGCGCACGCCGTACCTAGGTCTGCTCGCAAACGTCGGCATGCTCTGCGGTCTGTTCGGAACGGTCGTCGGTCTCATCACTGCATTCGGTGAGGTTGCCAAGGCCGACGCGGCAAGTAAGGCAACCGGCTTGGCCAAGGGCATCGAGGAAGCGATGAACTGCACCGCATTCGGTCTGATCACCGCGGTCTTTGCGCTTCTGATGATGGGCCTTCTCAACGGCAAGACTCAGAGGATCATCGACGACATCAACGCGGCCACCGTACAGGTTCTCAACCTGGTGGTGGGCAACCGCTCGAAGGTCGATCTTCAGAATCTTCCCGCGGAGTAACGGGCCAGATGGCTGCAATCGATAGTGGCGGGGGGAACTCCGGAAAGAAGGCGGTCAATCAGGAGATCCCCCTGATTCCGTTCATCGATCTTCTTCTTTGCTGCGTCATGTTCTTGCTGGCCACCGCGGTCTGGAACCAGCTCGCCGCGATGAACGCCAATCAGCAAGTCCCAGGCCAGGCTTCGACGGAAGACGCGCCCCCAGAGGACGAAAAAGTGAAGCTAATCCTGCAGGTTCGGAACTCCGGCTACGTGCTGGGGTCGTCGGCCGGCGAGAGCATCGACATCAGCAAGCGCGTCGTGGCGGACCAAAAGGAGTTCGACATCGACGAGCTGGAAACCAAGCTCGCGCAGTGGAAGCAGGCTTGGGACAAGCGTGACGACTTGATCGTCGCGCCAGAAGACGGCGTGCGGTATGAGGACGTCATTCGTGCAATGGACATTGCGGCAGCGGCGGGCTTCACCACCCTGTCGATGGCCGACGGAGCTGCATTCCTGTAGGGGGGAAACCATGGCGATCAAACGGCCAGAACCAGAGCTGCTCCGTCACATCCCGCTGAAGTTCGTGCGCGAACGCGTTTCGGGCCATGCGCGCAAGGCGGTGGACCACCAGATCCCGCTGATTCCGTTCATCGATTTCCTGATCGTTCTCGTGATCTTCCTGCTCATGTCCTTCTCGGCTTCGGGCGAGCTGATCGCGCAGCAGCCGACCATCACGATGCCGGATGCCAAGAACACCGAGCAGATCGCAATCTCGCCGATCGTCGCGGTCGACGAGCGGGTGATCACGCTCGACGGCAGCAGGGTCGCCGACACACAGACGCAAGGGCAGTCGGCACAAGTCGATCGCATCGAACCGCTCATTGCGGGCCTCGAGGCGGAGAAGCGCAAGTGGGAGACGATTCATCCTTCGGAGCCGTTCGCAGGCCAAGTCATCGTTCAGGCGGACCGCAACATCGACTTCCGAGTCGTGAAGAAGGTCATGTTCTCGGCTGCCGCCGCGGGCTACGGCAACGTCAGCTTTGCCGTGAACCAGCGCGAGTAACGAACTTCCAGTAAGCTTCAGCGCATGGAGCCGTCAGAGCTCACTCCTGCCGAGTTCGACGGCATTCGCACCAACCGATACCGGCCACGCCTTCCGTGGGCGCGTATCGGTTCCGTCGTCTTGCTCGGCGCGCTCATCGCGGGCGCGTATTTCTGGCGTCAGAAGGTCCGGGCCGACGAGCTCAGAAGCCGCATCCAGGCGCTGCACGCCGAGCGGGTCGCACCGGTTCTCGACGAGCTCCAGGCCACGCGTGCAGAGCTCGAGGAGAAGGCCCTTGGGGCCAAATCCGGAGCGGCGAACCGCTTGGTGGAGGCCCAGGTGCGACTTTCTGCCCTTCATGAGGAGGAGGTGGTGTACCTGAAGGTCCGCGCGCCGGAGCTCGCTTCCGTGGAGGCGTTACAAACCGCGATCGAGACCGAAATGGAGGACGCGATCGGGCCCTGCCTGGGTCTGGAGTTGACGCGCCTTTCGACGCTTTCCGACGTGCCGGAAGTCCTGACCTCCAAGTGGCTCGCGCGAATCCACGAGACGAACGACATGCAGCGGCTCTCCGTGCGCGAAGAGCAGCTCGCCCGGGCGATCGAGCGGGAGCTCCCAGCTCTCCAGAAGCGCGTGCCCGTCGACTATTTCCTTCTTCTGTTGGTGCAGGGCAAGAGCCGGCTACGGGATCCGGTCGACGTCTTCCTCTGGGACCTCGAGCAGGACAAGCTCGTCTTGCGTTCGCGGACCGAAAATCGGGGCCGTTTGATTACGGTCCGCAGCCAAATCGGACCCAAGGTGGACCCTGCCAAAGCGGCTGGCGATCCCATCGTCACCGCCGACTGTTCCATTGCAGCTCACATCAAGGCGCAGCTGGGGGAGCCGACGATGGATCTGGCAACGCGGGACTGACAGCACGGGTCTGCGCGTAGTCGATTCGTTCGAGCCAGCGCTGCGCTTCCGCCTGGGCGGCGCGGCTGATTCCGGCGCGAGCCCTCCAAGTCGCCGCGGATTGGCCGTAATCACCGAGTGCGAAGAACGCGATGCCGAGAAGGCGGCTCAGCTCGTGATCGAGGCGTACGCTCGGCAATCCGAGCCGCTTCGCATCTTGGAGCAGTGGAAGCGCGAGCGCGTAGCGATTCGCCCCCATCAGCTGCCGGGCCTCGAGATATTGCCCGAGGCCATCGTTCCGAATCGCTGCCAGCGAATGTGCCAGGTGAACGACGACCGGGCTCGGTGACCGGCCGAGAAAGATCTCGTAGAAAAGCTTGCGCTCCGGGTCGGTGGCTTCGAGGGCGAGCTTCTTCACTTCGCTTTGGCGGGCCGCGCCATCGGTGCGCGGGATGTTCAGCAGCTCCCCATAGAGCGCGTCGGCCTCCGCCAAGTTGCCGAGCGTCCAATGCGCATCGGCGTACTGCTCCAGGGCGGCTGCCACGATTGGCTTCGGGGCGTTCATCGTGGCCCGCAGCGCATCGAGCGTGGCCAGTGCCTCGGCGTCGCGCCCGTTGCGAGCCAGGGCGCCTACCAGGATTGCCCGGGCCTGCGCCTCCTGCTCGTCGATGTCCAGAATGGCGCGACAGGTCTCGATCGTACGGAGGTCGTCGCGGGCGGCTGCGTCGCCGGCAAGGTCGGCCCTCAGCTTTGCGAGCTCGTGAGGACAGACCGACGAGAAGATGCTCGGCCTTGCCAGCGCCACCTCGGCCACGCCGCGCTCCGTCGGCGTCACCGGGACTTCCTCGATGTAGGCGCGCCAGTCTGCTTCGAGCTCATCCAAGTCGTCGACCGTGCCGCGATGGTACGATTCGAGAAGTGCTTCCATCCCCCGGGTTGCAATCAGGAAGCGAATCAGGGACCCGGCGGCCATGTATGCGCGCCGTGCGGGGAGCGCGCTGAAGCGCACGCTCATGACGGCGGATGCCGAAGGAAGCTCGTTTCGGTCCATCATGATCCTGGACCACTGGTCGGGGTCGAGGTCGTCCCGGATGTCCCAGGCTAGGGCGACCGCGGCGCCTTCGACGATGCCGGGGTTCGGGACCAGGCCGCCCAGAGTCCCTGCGATCGCGAAAGGTCCGCGTCCGGCCTCCTCGAGCACCGCATGCACGACTTCGTGTCCGAGCACCGGATGCGGCCAGTGCGACATTTGCAGATAGACCTCGCGTCGCCAGGGCTTGGCGATCAGCGTACGCCCTACGCCGATGAGGTCTTTCTTTTCCTTCTGGCTCCGAAAGAAATAGGCGGTCACCGGCTCCTTGGACGAGAGACCAGTGAGGGATCGAACGCGCTCGACCTGAAAGTCGCAGTCTTCCAGCAAGCGAATGGCGTCGTCGGGAAGCGTTTCGCGCGGCATGTGCGCGATGCAATGCGCCCCACGCTCGGTCTTTCCGAGCCGCTCGAGCAGATACTCCTCGCTCACCGAGTGCCCGAGCTGGTTGCCTTGCCAATACGACGTAGCGACGACGCCCAAGGCCCCGATACAGACCGCAATCGCACCAACCCGCGAGCTACCCCGGCTGCGGAGGCCGAGCGTCCCGGATGTCGGGTCCCAGAGGGCATCAAACAGGACGGCGAGCGAGAGCACGGCAACGAGCATCGTGGCTCGGTAGGTGAGGTAGCGGGTTGGAATCTGGACGAGGTCGTCGTAAATCGCACCCGGGAAGTAGCCCGCGAACGCGCCAAACACGTAGACCGTTGGCGTCGAGTAAAATGCCCAAAGCCCAAGCATCGCGGAGCCGAGAGGCACGGCGGCCGCGAGCCATGGAGCCGAGCGCGGCAGCCTCGTTGCCCCGGCGACCCATACGCCGGTGCAGGCAGCGAGCACGCAGCCGAGCGCCGGGCCCAGCACCATGAAGGCGAGACCCTCGGCTGGCGCGCACTGCCGCGTTCGCAGCGAGCTGACCACGAGCAGCACGAACGGGATAAACCAAATCAGCAAGCCCATGCCGACCGTTCGGAAGATGAGATCGACGCCTCGGAGACCGCGGTGCCGTTCGGTGTAGCGGGCTGCCGTCGCCGCCACCCACGGCGGGAGAAGCAGGCCAAGGGCCAGGGCGCTCTCCACCCCGTGCACGGCGAGGAGAGGGATGAACGCCAGAACGATACCAACCACGGCCGCAAACGCTGCGCTCAACCGGAACATGAACAACCTTGCCACGGACTATTCGGCGGCTGCCGGCGCCCCGGTCGTCTCGTACTCCGCGACGAGGCCCAACACTTCGTCGATGGTGGAGACGAGACAAATCTCGAGCTCGTCACGCACCTCTTCGGGCACCTCTTCGAGGTCTGGCGCGTTTCGCTTTGGAAGTACGATGCGGGCGACGCCTGCGCGGTGTGCGGCCAGGCACTTCTCCTTAATGCCGCCGACTTTGAGCACGTTGCCGCGGAGGGTGATCTCCCCGCTCATCGCCACATCCGGTCGGACCTTGACCTGCGTGAGCGCCGAGGCCAGCGCCACGAACAGCGGGATGCCTGCTGCGGCGCCGTCTTTGGGCACGCCCCCCCCCGGCAAATGAACGTGAATGTCCGTGTGACTCACGAAATCGTCTGCGAGACCAAGGTCCCCGGCGCGCGCGCGCACGAACGTAAACGCGGCTGCAGCCGACTCCTTCAGAACGTCACCCATGTTGCCAGTCAGATGCAGCTTGCCCGTGCCCGGCATCCGCGTCGCTTCGACGAATAGCAGGTCCCCACCCGCAGCAGTCCAGGCCAGGCCGGTTGCGACGCCGGCCCTCGGGACTCGCTCCGGCTTTTGCCGTCTGGCCTTCGCGGCGCCAAGCACGCTTTCGATGAATGGGGCATCGGCCATGATCGAGACGTCTTCGCCGTTCGCAAGTCGGACGGCGACCGCACGGCAGACCGCAGCGGCCTGTTGCTCTAGCTTTCGGACGCCGGCCTCGTGGGTGTAGGAGTCGATCAGCAGGTCGATCGCTTCGTCTGAGAAGTCGAGGCGTTCCGGCGATAGACCGTGCTCGCTCAACTGCCGAGGAATCAAGAAGTCGCGCGCGATCGACCGCTTTTCCCGCGATGTGTAGCCAGGAAGCTCGATCACTTCCATTCGATCGAGTAGCGGCCCCGGGATCGTGCTCTTTTGGTTGGCGGTCGCGATGAACATCATCTGGCTGAGGTCGAAGGGCACGTCGATGTAGTGGTCTGTGAACTGATGGTTCTGCTCGGGGTCGAGCACTTCGAGCAGCGCGCTGGCGGGGTCGCCCCGTTGGTCGGTGCCGAGCTTGTCGATTTCGTCGAGAATCATCACCGGGTTTCTCGAGCTTGCTTTTTTGAGGCCGGATATGATGCGTCCGGGAAATGCCCCGACGTAGGTGCGGCGGTGGCCGCGAACTTCGGCTTCGTCCGACACGCCGCCGAGCGACACGCGTACGAATGCGCGGCCCGATGCACGCGCGATCGAGCGAGCGAGCGAAGTCTTGCCGACGCCAGGCGGACCGACGAAGCACAGAATGGGTGCGCGCCCGTTGCGCCGAAGCTTACGGACCGCGATGTACTCTACGATCCGGCGCTTTGGTTTCTCGAGCCCGTAGTGGTCTTCGTCGAGGACCTGCCTGGCGTGCTGAACGTCGAGCCGGTCCGGGGTCTTCTTTGCCCAGGGCAGGTCCGCGAGCCATTCCACATAGGTCCGTGCGACTTGGTACTCGCTGCTTGCCGCGTTCATGCTTCCCATGCGCCGAAGCTCGCGTTTGGCGGCCGATTCTGCCTCGCTCGGAAGGCGGCCGAGCGCGATGCGTTCGCGGAGATTTTCGATCTCGTCTTCGTCCACGTCGGTTTCACCAAGCTCTCGGCGAATGGCCTTGACCTGCTGACGCAGCAGGTACTCTCGCTGTGAGCTCGACATCTCTTCTTCGACCATGTTGGAGATCTCTTGCTTGACCCGCAGCACTTCATTTTGCCGATTGACCTGGTCGAGGACTTTGCGAACTCTCGTTCGAATGTCGAGCGTTTCGAGAACCTCTTGCTTGGACTCGTTTGGGACCGGTAGGTTCGACTCGATGAGGTCGGCCAGTGCGCCCGGTTCGCGGACATTGTCGAGAATGTGCAAAGACTCTCGCGACGCCGTCGGCAGGTCATGGAGCAGTTGGCGCGCAGACTCTCTGAGGTGTGCGGCCAGGGCTTCGACTTCGACGTCGACGGTGGGCAGCTCGTGGTAACGATGCACGCGGGCGCGCATCGTCGGATGCCGGCCGAGGGTTTCCTCGATGCGCATCCGGCTCACCCCTTGGAGGACGACGCTGTATTGGCCCGAGTTTAGGCGGATGACCTTCAAGACGCGGGCGATCGTCCCGATGTGATACACCTGATCGAAGGTGGGGTCCTCGACCTCGGCCCTGTGCTGCGTCACCACCCCGATGGCAGGGCGCTCGCGCCCGCAGGCCTCTTCGATCAGGCGGACTGACCGAGGCCGGCCGACGTTGACAGGCACGACCGTGGCTGGGAAGAGGACCGAATTCCGGAGGGGCAGAATGGGTAAGATCGGTTCAGCGCCAGCGGGAAAGATCGAATCAGTCATTAGATTTGCCAACGATATTCGAGATCTACGCCGCCAGCAACGACCCTGCGTAATCCACTAGCGCCCTGGGCGGTCGGCTGGTATCAAAGCGGCGCCCGACATGCTGGGACGGAGATCAATAGGGGGAGCGGGGCTGCTCGGACTGACCGCCATCGGTGGTTGTCACGGCGGGCTCGCGTTCAACGCGCTCGTATTGCTGGTTAGCGTGGGGATTTTCGTGGGGACGATCCTCTTGGAGCGGTCTCCCTAGCTGTGATGATCCCGGAGCTCCGTACTCTCGACGAATTCACCCTGGCCGACCTCGAAGCCATTCGGGTCCTCTTGCGCGGAGGCTCGGTGGTCGACTGGCATCGGCTCAATTTCGCCGACGAGGAAGAGGCCGAGGCCTTCATAAGGGCCCAGGAGATCAACCCGGACGACCCCGTCGATGCGGCGCGCGTGCTGCAGGTGAAAGAAGCCGCGATCGACTATCTCCGCCGCCACTTCGATTTTCCGGTTCCAAAGCCGGTGGCGAAGAGGGACCTCGTGGGCCTCTTGATGCTTGCGTCCTCCAAGGGGCATCGGCAAATCTGTGCCTGCGCGATCTTGAAAGTGATGCACATCATCCACCACCTCGAGGCCCGCGAGCTCCTGTTCTTGTTGCCAACCGCAGACGAAGAGGTCTTCCAGTGGGTGGAGCAGAAGGTCTACCACGTCATGGCGTCTGCCTTGGCCAATGACTTCCCAATTCTCGAGTTCATCGGCGGGCGAAAAAACAAGGATTCGCTCTACACCAAACTCCTGTCGAAGCCCGAGGTCAGTGCGTCGCAGATCTACGACAAGGTGCGCTTTCGAATTGTGACGCGGAGCTCGCACGACATCTTTCCCGTCCTGAATTACGTTCAGCGCAGCATCGTGCCTTTCAACTTCGTGATTCCGGGCCAGTCCACCAATACGCTGGCGCGCTTCCACGAGTACTGCCGGTCGGAGCCGGCGCTTTCAAAGCACATCGCCAACATGCAGCTGCCACTCGATCTAGAAGACGGGCTGTCCCCGATCGACAATCGCTTCACGGCGCCGAGCTACCGCGTCGTCCACTTCGTCGCCGACGTGCCGGTTCGAGTCCCAGACAAGGTTCTGGCGGCCGCGCCGCCTGCGGTTTCGGAGCTCGGTCACACCATCTTCGTCCAGACCGAGTTTCAACTGCTCGATCGAGCGACCGACGAGAGCAACGAGGCGGGCGACGCGAGCCACCAGGCGTACAAAGCGCGTCAGAAGCTCGCCGTCATGCATCGGCTCAAGGTCGGCCGTTTCAACAAGTCCTAGCGGGCGGGTCGATACAAAAAGAAAAGGCCGACGCCCTGGGGCGCCGGCCTTTGCTCGTCTTATCCGACTATCGGATTACTGCGCCTCGACCACACCGCCGATCGTCAGGGTCAGCGAGAGGGCGTTGCACGCCGTGCCCACGTCGCCCGAGAGGTCGTCGTTGATGTCGAGAACCTGAACTACGACCGCGCTACCGCCGTCGATGAGCAAGTCCGCGATGGCAGCGGCGGTGGCCTGGTCGACCGTTCCGCCGAGCGTGCCGTTCGAGAAGCCCGTGTCAGGTGTGATGGAGACCCGGACGACCGCGTTTCCAATCGCACCGTCTACAGCCATTCCGGGCTCGCCGATCGAGATCGGAAGGTCGCCGATGGTGCCGCTGGCGCAGACCGCGCCTTCGACCATGGGCCCCACGTTCAAGAGAACCGTGCCGGCGGCCGTGCCGTTGACGAGCAGCTCGACGGTCGCGCAGCCTGCTTCGACATTTGCGTCGACGCGGAGGGCGAGGTCGATGACGCCGGAGCAAACCGCGTCGTAGAACGCCTGATTGACGCCGCCGAGGTTACCGCCGACGGTCACGAGTGTCGGAGCCAAGCCAGCAAGCGCGTTGTCCACGCCGTCAAGGCCTTCGCCTGGCGCAAGGCCGCCGTTGAGGCAGCTAACGCCCGCGCAGCCGTCGAGGTCATAGCCGAGGTTGCAGTCGGTGAGGATTTCCAGCTGAGTGAGCTGATGAGTGACCGTGGTTCCGGTGGTCGCGCACTCGGTGGGATTTTCGAGGCTCTCGGTGCCGTCGCAGACGTCCGCCGTCGGCGGAGTTGCAAGCGCTGGCACGCAGTTCTCGTCGGTGGGATCGACCTCGCCGTTGGTGCACGAGGGGTCAACCTCGGCGCAGGCAAGCGGGCCGGTGCCGCCGCCGCCACCTTCGCCGGCGGTGCCGCCGGTTCCCGCAGTGCCGCCAGAGCCGCCAGTCTCGCTGGTATCCTCGCTACACCCGAAGGTCATGAGTGCACCGCCGAGCAGTGCGATTAAAGCTAGTTTGCTGATCTTCATACGTTCTTCTCCTTAGGTCCGGAATATGCCGGATCCACGTCGCCCCTTTTGCGTGCGCGTGTGTACCACGACTTCCCCCGGATCTACAACCAAGTGAAACAAAGTAAGGGAACAGACTATCAGATAAAACGAAGGATGCTCGGGTCGTCAATTCGCGCGCCCTTCTCGACGCGACCGGTCCGGCCGCTATCTGCCTGTTTTTGATGTAATTTCGCGGTTCGCCTGATTGCCCGAGGCGTCGAAGGCGCGAACGGCAATGATATGGCTATCGCCCGAAATCGCGCCAAGGGAGACGTCGAAACGCTCCTCGGCGCTATCGAGAACGGAGTCGGTTGGGAACACGTCGCGCCAGGGGCCCGCGTCGACCGACATTTGAATCCGCGCGATCGGCCCGAGCGCGTCGACGACCCGGCCGAGCACTCGGCCCTTGCGAACTTTGAGCTGTTCGAGACGCGGCGGATGGTTGTCGACGACGATCGGTTCCGAGGTCGCGCTCGATCGCAAGGTGCGCTGTTCCGGATTCGATTCCTCGTCGGAGGCCTCCACGCGCACGACGTAGTACCCGTCCGGAATACTGCTGGTGTCCCAAGTGTACTTCGCCTCCATCAGCACACTGTCCTCGGCAAACATGTCGCGCCAGGACGACTGGCTTTCTTCGCGATACTCGATGCGGTAGCGCAAGGAATCGCCGTCGGGGTTGTTGGTTTTCCAGCTCAGGCTCAACAGGGTCGTCGGCGCCTGAGGCTGCCGCGGCGTTTCCCCTCGCTTGGGTGGGGGCCTGCTGCCTTGCACGTTTGAGACCCGCGCACGTTGATTCTGAGGGAGATAGAAGAGCTGTACGGCGCGAAGGATGGCGGAGTCGTCGTTGGGAAGCTTGGCACGAATTTGAATGAAGCGTCCGGCCGGGCTCGAGACGACGCCCGGTTGCTTGAGATTCTTTGACCAGCCGCTCCACGTGTCTCCGGGTTCTTTGGTATTGCCGGAGCGTGTTTGAAACACGAAGCGACCTTGGCCCCGCCAGGTGAGGCGGCCCCACTTCGACGCGAAGCGCGCGTCGAGTGCCTTGCTCGTCCAGATGGCGTCACGCCGCTTGGTCGGTTTCACGCGGTAAAGCGCCGCGCCGTCACCCGTGACGAACGACGGGTTCTTCGCGCGCAGGTCCAACGCAAGGACCTGCCTCTCTTCCACGTCGACCCAGATCGAGTAGCTCGCGTCGGGCTCCACGCGCAGGATTCGGCCTTCGTGCCCGCCGCCGGCATAGATCGCGCCGTCCGTTCCCCATTGGATCGCAGTGAAATGCGTGTCTTTTCGGGCGACCAGCATCTCGGCGCGCCCCGCGGCGTCGACCCGCCAAACCTGCCCACTTCCGGGTCGCGGGCGGGTCACCGGACCGGCGGGAGTTGGGGCCTTTCTGGTCGACGACTTGAACTGGCTTCCGGGGGCGGTCTTGAATGTGTTCGAAGCGACCGCGAGCTCCCCGTCGTAAAAGTCGATGGCGGTGACCTCGTTGCCAGGAAAGTCATGGACGACGTCCGCCTGGTCGTTCGGCCTGATTCGAACAACCACGGCCTGGTCGCTCGTGCCAGCATAGATGGTGCCTTTGTCGTCTCCGGAGAGCGCCATCACGTGGGACGCTTCCGTCTTGAAGAGCAGCTTGGCGCGACCGATCGGGTCGATCGCAAACAGCTTTCCCTCGGGGCCGGTTCCTGCGATCAGGCGGCTGCGCTTTTTGTCGTAGTGAAGGGCCCAGATGTGTTTTGCGCCTTCCGGAATGGAAAAGCGCTTCACCTTCCCGGACTTCGGTTCGATGCGGTAAATCCGGCCGTTCGGCAGCGTGCCGGCGTAGAGCGCGCCGTCGTTGCCAAATGCGAGCGACGACACCAGAAGCTCACCGGTGTTCGCAAAGACCTTGGTGTCCTTGCCATCGACACGATAGACCACCCCATCGGTACCGGTGCCGATGAAGGTCGCGCCAGCGCCTCGCGCGATGCTGTAGGCGAGTGGCACGTTCTCGAGCGCCGTCCGCTCCGTGGCCGCACCGGCTCGTATCGAACCGTCGGAATGGACCGCAGCCCCGTCGAGCTCACCGTCGAAGAACGCGTCGGCTTTGTCGAGCACGAAGCTCTGGGTGCCCAACGCAGCAACGGTCGCGCTCGTAGTGATCACGAAGCCAGCCAACGCGATTCGCAGAATGGTTTTGGGTTTTTTCATCGTTTCGTTACTCACCGAGAAGCCGGCCGAGCGCGACCTCACGGACGCGGAGGGCCAGGGTCGTGCCGCCGACCACCACCTGCGGCATGTTGATATCCGTACGGGATTGCGTGACGAAAGGACGACTGTCTTCCGTGCTGCTTACGAATTGAAGCGAGTTCAGCGCCGAGGCCGGAAGCGAATCGACCACATGTCCCTCGAAACGAAGGCCGCGTGTCGGCATTTGGAGTGCGACGACGACTGAGGTCGCCGCATAGCGCCGGTTTGCCTGTTCGATCAGGTCGTCGAGTGAACGAGCCCGTGGCTGTTCGACGGCCACCTTGTTGCCGGGGAGGATCGCGACACGAATCGTCTGGCCTGCTGCAGCCTCCGGGACCCTGACCTTGACTGCGCGGGTGGAGTCGGGCTGATCGACGCGGCGGAGCTTCACGTAAATCGTGACCTCTTCGCCTGGGTCGACCTCGTCATAGGCGACCGAGGCATCGGCGATTTGAAAGACGTCGCGGCTGAGCTCGAGATCGAGCTCGAGGTCGATCGACGTCACACGAGAGATTTCAAAGGGGTTGGCAAACGCCGCTTCCATCAAGCCGAACATCCGAAGCTGCGAAAAGACCGCCGCGCTGGCGGCGCCCATCGGAGAGAAGCCCTGCTCCTCTAGTGACACGATGCCGTGGCCTTCGATGCCGATCTTGCTCTTGGCCCGAAAGATGACGTCCGTTGCGTCGCTGGCCGTCGACTTGACTGCGTTGGCGATCACGGCGAACACGATGCTCGGGGTGAGGACACGGTGGCTCGCTACCGTCACGTGCCACTCTGTCTTCGGGGCACCCTCGGCCCCGTTTATTTTAACGCGTATCGGGACGCTCGCCGCCTGAATGTCCGGGTCGACGACGATGGCAGGCTGCCGGTCCTGAACCAAGGCACCAAGAGGCCTTCCTGCCTCGGCGATCTTGAAAGAACGGGCCTCGCTCACCAGCACGTGCACGACACGCGCGGTGGCCGTCGGGAGACCGCTCGCGCCCGCATCCATCATGGGGTGCCCGAATGCGAGGGTTCGACCTCCTTTGTCGATGTAGGTGACCGTGCCCACGGCGGTCATGGCGATGTCGCCCCGGGCAAGTTGGATTGCAACGGATCCTCCCGGTTCGAACTGCATCGGGCCGCGTTTCGAGCCTTCCCCGGTGCCGGCTTGCGTCGCCACGAAGCCAAGCGGCTCGAGCTCCTTCGCGATCATTTGGGCGATCGCATCGTCGAGACCGCCGAGCATGAGCGGCGTGCTGGCCTGGTGAAGGCCCAGCGGCCCCTTCGTGCGGGCCTTCTTCTCGTGGAGTGCACGGAGCGTGGAAAGCGCGCTCACCTCGTCTTCGCCGCGGTACGGGGGCAAGCCGGCGAGCCGTTCTTTCGAGCGCCGATGCCGCTCGAGCTTGGCGCTGGGGCGACCTGGGAGCGGCTTGGCGCCTGGGAACATGTCGAGCCGAACAGGGCGTTTGAGCTCGGCGAGCATGTTGGCGATCGGCGTTACCCCAACCACCGGGTCGACACCATAGCTCCAGCCGTACGCGTAGGCGCCCGCAAGGCGTCCGTCGAGGTAGATCGGGCTTCCACTCATGCCGGCCACGCCCCGCGCCCGGTTGAGGAGCGGATGTGGGGTCCGGATGAGGATCAGGTCCTGGTTGGGCCGGAACTGGTGGAGCACGTCGATGACCTCGACGTCAAAGCGCTCGGGCTCTGTGCCCCGCAAAACCGAAAGGCCATAGCCTTTCATCCCCGGGCGTATCTCGTCGACGTGAATGAAGCCCGGGCTCGATTGGGCGATTGCGGCGTCCCAGAGCAACGAGCCCAACACGAGCGACGCGCTCGATACGAAACACAACGCGGAGAGCAGTCGCCTCACAGCTAGTAAGCCTAGCAGGGCTACTCCGCTGGAGCCGGTGTAAGTTGAAGTGATTCGATGAGTGCGCGCAGAGATTCGAAGCGAAAGGGCTTCGCGAGGTAGGCGTTCACGCCGATCGAACGCTCTCTCACGACGGGCCCCGGAACCTCGTCGGACATCAGAATGACCAAGAGGTCGGGATTGCGTTCACGAAGGCGCCGGGCGACCTCGATCCCGCTCGCGCCAGGCAAGTCCGACGCCACCAGCGCGAGATCCGCGTCCCACTGCTCGATGACCGTGAGAGCGCCCTCGCCGGAGCTGGTGCCCACGACGCGATTGCCGTCGACTGTCAGCATACGGGCAAGGCTCCACTGAAGATCCGGGTCGCTTTCGACGAGCAACACGCTCCGATGCCGAGGTCGGCTCTCGGCGATCGTCCTTGCCGCGCTTTCCAGCTTAGGTGCGCTTGATTCGCTAGTCATCTTCGTTATTCGGTCGCTCATCGCCGCAGGCCATCGAACAACGCCTTGCGTTCGTCCGTTGTTCCCTCTTCCCCGACCCCGCCCCATGATAAGGAGGTCGGGGTCTGGGTGCAATCGAGGTTGCCAGTTCTCGGCGAATCAGCCGATTGCCCTTGAAAAACCACTGTTACGCGGTAACCCTGGGTGAGCTCTGAGCACGGTTTCCGCGCGACTGACCAGGCTGAACCGGGTCTGAACCATGGAAGGTCTGGCCGCTTCGGGCGATCTCTTCGAGCACCGGTGCGGGCGAGAACCGAGAGCCGAGCTGCTTTTCCAGCTCGCGCAGGCGCCCGAGAACTTCCTTTGCGCCGACCTGGTCGACGAAACGGAAGGGGCCGCCTCGGAATGGGGGGAAGCCGAGCCCAAACACCGCGCCGATGTCACCGTCGCGAGCACTCCGCAGAATGCCGTCGCCAAAGCAGCGACAGGCTTCGTTCACGAACTGTAGCGCGCAACGCCAGGCGATGTCTTCGTCCGAGATGCTCTTGTTGTTGGGCGTGACCCCCAGCACCCCGTAAACCGACTCGTCGACGCCCTTCTTCTTGTCGCCGTAGAGATAGAATCCGCGGCCGTTTTTGCGGCCGTAGCGCTCGTCGTCGATCAACTTCTTCATGCCTTCGGGCGCACCCATGCGCTCGCCGAAAGCCTCGCGCATGATCTTGCCGACTTTGGCACCGACATCGATGCCGACTTCGTCCGTCAGCTTGATCGGGCCGACCGGAAAGCCCCAGTCGAGCATGGCCGTGTCGATCTTTTCGATGGGAACACCTTCGGCGACCAGATGCGCGGCTTCGTTCATCATCGGCGCGAGCACTCGGCTCGTGTAGAAACCAACGCCGTCCTTCACGACAATCACGTGCTTGCCCTGTTTCTTTCCGAGCTTGACGCAGGTCGCGGTGACCCAGTCGGCGGTCTTGTCGGTGACGATGATCTCGAGCAGCGGCATTTTGTGGACCGGCGAGAAGTAGTGCATCCCGATGACGGTCTCGGGGTGCTTGCTCGCCGCGGCGATCATCGTGATTGGTAGCGAGGACGTGTTCGACGCTAAAATCACGTCGTCCCGGCCCGCCTCCTCGACCTCGCGGACCATTCGCTCTTTGAGCGAAAGGTCCTCGAAAACCGCCTCGATCACGACGTCGATGTCCTGGAAGCCTTCGTAGCCCGTCGTCCCGGTTGTCTGCAGCATGAGCGCGTCGGCCTGCCGTTTGCTGAGCCGCTTGCGCTTGACGCGTCCTTCGATGATGCCGCGAATGTAGCGAAGGCCTGCCATCACACCGTCGGCGTCCCTGTCCTTGAGACGCACTGGAACCTTGGCGACCGCGGTTGTGACGTAGGCGATGCCGGCGCCCATCAGTCCGGCTCCCAGCATACCGACTCTCTTAACCTCGCGAGGCTTGACGTCGGGGTCGTCCACGCCCGAGTCTTTCTTCAGCGCGGTGGTCGCGAAAAATAGGCTCATCAGGTTCGCCGCTTCCGGTGTGGTAAGCAGACGACCGAAGCCGCGCGCCTCGGCGGCGAGTCCTGCTTCGAAGCCGTCTTCGAGGCCGGTCTTCACGATGTCGATGATCAAATCTTGGGCGGGGTAGTTGCCTCGAGTTTGCTTGTGCAACTGCTTTCGAGCCTGGTCGAAAAGGATTTTGCGCCCGACGGGGTTCTTCGAAAGCGCGAACTCCGTCACGGCGTCCTTGTCGCGGAGGTGCTCGATGAAGCTCTCCCGATGGGGAACATAGCCGACCCGTGAGAGCGCCAGAGCCGCAGCGGTTTCGAGAAGGATCGATGGGGGAACCACCTCGTCGACCAGTCCGAGCTTGAGCGCCTTCTTCGCGTCGACATTCTTGCCGGTCAGCATCATGTCGAGCGCAGCCTGCACTCCGATTTGCCGAGGAAGTCGCTGGGTTCCGCCCCCGCCGGGAAGAAGGCCGAGCTGGGCCTCCGGAAGGCCGAGCTGGGTCTTCTTGCTGTCGGTCGCCACGCGGGCGTGACAGGCCAGGGCGACTTCGAGGCCGCCACCGAGCGCGACGCCATGGATGGCCGCGACGACGGGCTTCGGACAGTTCTCGATCCGGTTCATCACCTTGTGGCCCTCGCGGGAGACCCGCTCGCCTTCTTCGGCGCTGGTCACGGCTTCGAGCATCGTGATATCGGCGCCTGCGATGAAGCTGTCTTTCTTGCCGGACGTGAAGACGACCGCCTTGATGTCCGGGTCGTTCTCGATGGAGCTGAACGCTTCGGTGAAGGTGTCGATGAAGTCACTCTTGAGCGTGTTCATCGCTTCGCCCGGGATATCCATGCGAACGATGGCTACGCCGTCGTCGCGCTTCTCGATGCTGAGTCCTTCGTTCGCCATTACTCTGCCTCCAAGACCATGGCGGCGCCCAAACCACCTGCCGCGCACGCGGTGCAAAGAGCAAGATTGCCGCCCCGCCGCCTGAGCTCGCGGAGGGTCTGTGTGATTTGACGCGCGCCCGTGGCGGCGAACGGATGGCCGATCGAAATCGAGCCGCCCGTCACGTTGAACTTGTCCCAATCGATGTCGCCGATCTTCTCGGAGCGACCGATGTTCTCTTCTGCCCATTCCTTAGACTCGAACGCCTGCGTGTTCGAGAGGATCTGCGCAGCGAACGCCTCGTGCATATCGACCAGATCGAGGTCGGACAGCTTGATGCCGGCCCGGTCGAGGGCGATGGGTGTTGCATAGGAGGGACCCATCAGAAGCTGGCCGGCCGGGTCGAGCGCGGCAAACGCGTAGCTTCGAATGAAGCCGAGGACATCGAAGCCGTGCGCCTTGGCCTTGTCTTCACGCATCAGCAGGAGCGCGCTCGCGCCGTCGGTGAGCGGCGAGCTCGTGCCTGCGGTGACGGTGCCGTGTGTGCGGTCGAAGGCAGGCTTGAGCTTGGCGTAGTCTTCGATCGTACCGCCCTCCCGAACTAGGTTGTCCTTGCGAATGGTCTGATCAAAGCGGTTGGGTACGAAGACCTCCATCACCTCCGCGTCGAACTTGCCCTCCTCCCAGGCCGCGGCGGCCAGCGTGTGGCTTCGAAGCGCGAACTCGTCTTGGGCTTCGCGGGCGATGTGGTTTTCCTTCGCCATCTTCTCGGCGCTCTCGCCCATCGAAAGTCCGGTGGAGTACTCGGCGATGGCCGGAGCCACCGGTACGAGGTCCCGCGGACGCAACCCCGCGAAAATCTGAGCTCGCTCACCGATGCTCCGCGCCTTGGTCGCTGCCATGAGCGCTTCGGCGAGGCGCTTCGACACGGTTATCGGTACGTTGCTCGCGCTGTCCGCGCCGCCCGCCAAGCCGGTGTCGATCGCGCCGGCCATGATCGCCTCGGCGACGTTGACGGTCGACTGATAACTCGTCGCGCAGGCTCTCGAGACGCTGTAGGCCTCGATACTCTTCGGCATGCCCGTCGCCAGGACGATCTCGCGGGCGATGTTTGGCGCTTCCACCGAAGGCACGACCTGTCCGTAAACGACCTGCTGGATTTCGGTCGGGTCGAGCTCGAGCCGCTGCAGCAGCTCCGCCACGACGATGTTCGCAAGGTCGAGTGCGCTGACCTCGCGGTAGGCCGACCATTGTTTCGCGAAGGGCGTCCGCAGTCCGGCAACGATTGCCACGCGGTTTCCGTTAGATTCCATGCGCTGAGCTCCTGAAAATGAACCGTGATTCAGTGGAAGGCGTGAGCCTGATTCCCTGCTCAGGTGATGTCAAGCACGCGTCCGAGCGTTGACCGGAACGCGCCGGCCCCTAGACTCAGCCGGTGCACCGACTCCCTCTCGTGCAGAGTCGCTCGGCAGTCTACGAAGACTGGCCCGTTCGGCCCGACGATTTCGACGCGATCCCGCTTCTGCGCGACTCGCGTGGGCGGCGGTACACCTATCTGCGCCTGAGCGTGACCGACCGCTGCGATCTTGCATGCGTCTACTGCATGCCCCCGAGCGGGGAGGATGAGCATGCGATTCGGCGCGACCTGCTGACGTTCGAAGAAGCGGCGCGGCTGGTGTCGGTCTTTGCGCTGGCGGGCATTCGGCGGGTGCGATTTACCGGCGGGGAGCCCTTGGTGCGAAAAGATATCGTTCGGCTGGTGGAGCTGGTGCATCGGCGCACCGACGTCGAACAACTCGTGATGACGACGAACGCGACCCGGCTCTCCGAGCTGGCGCGGCCGCTGCGCGATGCGGGGCTATTCGGTGTCAACGTGTCGATCGATACGCTGGACGCCGCCAGGTTTGCCGAGCTCACCCGGGGTGGCGACCTGGGGCGAGTGCTGGCCGGCATTCACGCTGCCATCGACGTCGGGCTCGACGTGAAGCTCAACACCGTGCCGCTTCGGGGCCGCAATGACGACGAGCTCCAACGGATCGTCGATTTTGCCTGGTCGCTCGGCGTTGCGCCGCGTTTCATCGAGCTCATGCCGCTCGGGGAGGGCGCCAAGCTTCCGCAAGACATGCGAATGAACGCCGCCGATGTCCTCGAAGTCCTCGGAGAATGCGTATCGCAAGAGGCTCCGCAGGGAATTGAAGGCCAGGGGCCCGCGCGTTACATGACCGCAGCCGACGGCTCCGGTCATCGGGTGGGCTTCATCACGCCCATCAGCAATGAGTTCTGCGACACCTGCAATCGCGTCCGGGTCACGGCCCGGGGCGACATTCGTGCCTGCCTGGCCTCGCGTCGGGCGATTAGCCTGCGCAACATCATGCGCGCCGGCGGCAGCGACATCGACCTCGCCTGGGCGATGGTCTGGTCGCTCACCGGCAAGGACCGCGGTCATCATTTTTTAGAGCCCGAAGAGCACGAGCACGAACGCGTCGGGATGAGCCTCATCGGCGGATAGGCTACGGGGGGTTCCGTGTTGATCAGGATTATGGTGGCCTGCCTGTTTGTGGCGGCCTGTTCGAGCGAACCAGAAAACCTTCGCGTCTGGACCCCCGAGGACCACGCGCACGTGCCGGACAATCTGGTCGATCGCAATCGCGTGCCGCAGCAAGAACGCCCCGACCTCACGGTCGGCGAGCTCTTGTGGCAGCGCAACTGCGCGCGCTGTCACGGCACCGACGGGCGCGGCGGCCCTCAGGTCAAGCTGAGCTTCGCGAGCGCGGCCTGGCAAGAAGGCATCGACGACGCAAGGATCGCCCAACTCATCACCCGCGGCAATCCACCGATGATGCCGGCGTTTGGGGACTTGCTGACGCCCGAGCAGATCGGGGAGCTGGTTGCGCATGTGAGGACGCTCGTGGGGCGGGGCGAGTAGGGTAGGTGTCAGCGTCGGTTTTTGTTACACCGCCCGCCCACCCGTAATCCTCCCTGGCGCGGCTTCATAGCGGGGCGCGGACAAAGGCGCGACGCAGGGCTCCATCGAACGGCTCGGCTTGCAAATCTGGTCGGTCGGACTTGAGGGCGGGGACCAGGCAAGCCTCGCCTCGACCGGCGCGCCAATCTGGGTTGGCTGCTGTCTTGCAGATTGGCACTTCGGACGTCGACTCCGCCCCACATCGCGCCTTTGTCCGCGCCCCTCCATTCATATCCAGTTGTGTAAGAGAGCGGCATCAGAACACCCCCACAAGACAGCTGGCGGCAGCGCGAGCCCAAAGGGCGAAGCCCGGCGCGAATGCGCCGGCAAGGCAAAGCAAAGCGAATGCCGCGCCAGGGAGGACTACGGGTGGGGGTGGGCGGGCGGTGTAATTAAACCTGACCAGGCCCTACGCAAATCAACCACCCCCCACCACATCCGCGGTAGCCCCAGTGCCAGTGCCAGTGCCAGTGCCAGTGCCAGCGCCAGTGCCAGCGCCAGCCTCAGCCTCAGCGCCATCCTCAGCGCCAGCGCTACACGCTGTCCGACAAAAACTGCGCGATCAAATCCGCCACCGAATAGACCCTCAAAAAGTCTCCGTCGGCGAGATCCTGGACGTGTGGCCTCGTATTCGTGCATGCGATGCCCGCGAGCGCTCCGCTGTCTTGAATCCGCTCGAGCGATTCCTGGGCGAATACGCCGTGGGTGCACACCGCGTAGACCTCGCTAGCGCCGGCTTCTCGATAGGCGTTGGCAGCAGAGATGAGGGAGCCCCCGGTACGGATCATGTCGTCGTAGATGACCACGGGACGGTCTTCGACGTCGGCGGCTAGGGCCGTGATCTCGGTTTGGGTGTCCGAGAGGCGGCGTTTGAAGACGAAGGCGGCGTCGACCAGCAGATCGTTGGCGAGGCTCTCGACCCATTTGGCTCGGCCGGCGTCGGTTGCGCCGAGGACGAAATCCTCGCCACCGAAGTCTCGAATCGCTTGGAGCACGACGGAGCGTGCTTGCAGATGAACCGGACGAATGTCGCCCGAGAAATACTGCGGGATGCCTTCGGAGTGCAGGTCGATCAGAACCACGCGGTTGCCGGAGCCGGCGCTCGGGATCGAAGAGATCAGCCGGGCACGGTTTTTCGCGGCCACAATCTCACCGTACCTCGAAGCGCGCTCCATCGTTTGATAGCCGAACCAGGGAAGCACGAGGGTGAGGGTGTGGACCCCGAGGTGAACCAGGCCGCATGCGAGGTCGTAGATTTCGAGCATGTCGACGTCGTCGACCGTCCCGCCGACGACCGCCACGTCGCGAAGGGCGCAATCGGTTTCGAGGCGGCGGTATCGCTCCTCGTCCGGGAAGACCTTGCGTTCCACGACGCCCAGGTCGAAGTCGCCTGCGCCCGAAATGTCCTCGCAGAGCTCTTGGTAGCGTTCGGTCGCGAAGAGGAGCATCGGTTGCTTCATGGCGTCGCTTGCATGACAACACAGGTCGCTTTCGCGCGCTAGTGCTTGGCCAAAACCTCGAGAAGGACGTCGGGGAAGTCGGTCATGATCCCGTCCACTCCGGATGCGGCCAGCCATTGCATCTGTGCGGGGTCGTCGATCGTCCAGACGTGGATTTGAACCCCGTGACGGTGGGCAGCCTGGATGAATCGCGGGGTAATGACGTTCATCCCCCGGAAGGTCGTAGGAATCTGCAGCGCGTCAAACGCATACACCGCGTGCCTGGAAAGCCCCATCAAGGCATGCGCCCAGAAGTGAAGCGCGGCCTTTCGGCCCGCCGAAGTGGCCACTCGGCCCCGGCTATGCTTGCGAAATGCCGCGGTCACCTCGTCGTGCTCCGACGCTACGAGGACCCGGTCGTGAAGGCCGTGGTGCTGGATGAGCTCCCAGAGCCGCCCTGCCAAGGACGGGTCATTGGGCTTGATCTCCAGATTGTAGCGGAGTGTCGGATCAGCCTCGAGCGCCTCTTCGAGGGTCGGAATGCGGAGGCCTGCATGTCGAAACGCGTAGCTTCCGTTTTCGATGAAGTGGTACCCGGCATCGAGGTGTTGAAGCTCGGCAAGCGTGTGGTCCCGAAGGTTTCCGCGGCCGTTGGTCGTTCGTTCGAGCGTCGAGTCGTGGAAGCACACGAAGCGGCCGTCCGAGGTTTCATGGAGGTCGGTTTCGATGTGCCGGTACCCGAGCTCGGCGGAATTCCGAAACGCGAGTACCGTGTTTTCCGGCCAGCGCTTGGCACCTCCCCGATGTGCAAATGGAATCGGTGTCGTCGGGCCGAAAAAAGGGCGAGGCATCGAGGGAGCAGCATAGCGCTCTTTTCGCAACGGGCGCGCAACACTTGTCGCTAAGCGCTTTTGTGGCCATCGTGCGGCCGCGAAGGGAACCGAAGCATGGCAAATGACTTGGCAGGGAAGGTCGCGATCATCACCGGCGGCGCGAGTGGCATCGGGAAAGCCCTAGCCGAGGAATTGGCGGCGCGTGGCTGCTACCTGGTGCTGCTTGATATCAACTCCGAGCTGATCCAAAAGACAGCGGCCGAGCTTCGGGCCGCCGGGGCGCAGCTCGATGCGAAGACGGTGGACGTTCGAGACGCGGCTCAGGTACGAGCACTCGTCCAAGGCGCACACCGGGAGCTCGGCCGCATCGACTACATCTTCAACAACGCCGGCGTAAACGTCTGCGCCGAGCTTCGTGACACCAGTCTAGAGGATTGGGATCTTCTGATCGATGTGAACCTGCGTGGCGTGGTGCACGGCGTGCACGCGGCCTATCCGATCATGTGCGAGCAGGGCTTCGGCCACATCATCAACACGGCCTCCGCAGCGGGCCTGATCCCCGCTGCGGCGGAAGGTGCCTACGCCGCAACCAAGCACGCCGTGGTTGGATTGTCGTCGACCTTGCGCATCGAGGCCGCGACCTTCGGCGTGAAGGTGAGTGTGGCCTGTCCGGGGCTGGTCGATTCGCCGATCCTCGACTCGACCAAATACGTCAAGCTCGACTCGCAGGCCCTGAGGAAGCTCTGGCCCGGGAAGCCGATACCGACTCGAAGAGCGGCCCGACAGATTCTTCGCGGCGTCGATCGAAATCGATTCTACATCGTCCTCACCCCGACCGTTCAGGCGCTCTGGCGCCTTCACCGCTACGCGCCGAAAACCTCCTTCGGGGTCGGCCGAATCGCAGTGCGCTTGTTTCGCCGCGAACGCACCGTAGGCGATTGAGCTCAGACGAACTCGCGGCCAATGCCGATCACGCGTAACGCGTGGTCGTGAATCCGGAAGTCCGCCGGTCCGATGCCTGGGGCCTCGCCGTCGATGTCCATCCAGGCCGTGTTGGCGAGCATCTCGACCTGGATGTGCCTGCCGCGATAGGTGCTCACGATCGGAGAGCGAATGTGGGTTCCTTTATAGAGCCCTGCCATCACGGGAAGCCCACGGAGCGTCGAGGTCGCGCGAATCAACACGATGTCGAACATGCCGTCAGCGACGCGGGCTTCCGGCGCAAACATCATGCCGCCCCCCGCCCATCTACCGTTACAAACGCAGATGTTGCTGATTTCGTGCTCGCCCTCGTCTTTGCCGTCGATACGCAGCCCGATCCGCGCGGGCTTGTACTTCATCTGCGCACGGAGCACGGCTTTGAAATACTTGGCCTTGCCGCTGCTCTTTGATTTCGACGCTCCGACAAACCGATCGACGAGGCCTCCCATACCCATGGACGTGATGTTCAGAAAGAACCGCCCCTCGCGGTGCCCTTCGTCGTGCTGGTACTGGACCCAGCCAATGTCGATGGGGACTGCAGGCGCATCGCGAATGACCGCGCAGCCGGTTTCGAGCTCCTCAGCACCCGGGATCATGCGCCGGAAGTCGCCGCCCGTGCCCGCGTGAAGAATACCGAGCGTGACCTGGTGATTGAGCCCCGATTGCATGATGCCGTCGACCACCTCGCTGTGGGTGCCGTCCCCGCCAAACGAGATGATCGTGCGGGCGCCGTCGGCGATCGCCTGCTTTGCCATTTGCAGGCCATCGCCCCGCGACTTGGTGAGCTCGAGGTTCACCGGGCCTAGGACCTCGACGATCTGAGCGCTCAGCGCGGCCCAGTTGTCCCCCACGTAGCCGTGCCGGGCCATCGGGTTGGCAATGACGAGGGTCTTGGTTGGGTCGAACATCGCAGAAAGCCTCGTACCGCATTTCGGGCCTTTCGGGTAGAGTTGCGCGATGCGTGCGAGAAGACTTGGTGTAGTTTTCGTGATGGCGCTTCCGATGACGCTTCTAGGCTGCGGGAGCAGCCCCGCGTCGAGCGCCTGTGAAGGGCTGCCAGCCGAGCAGTGCGGCCAGCCGGACGCGGGGCTTCCGGATGGCGGCGCCCCCCTGGAATCCGAGCTCGTGGTCGACACCGACTGGCTCGAAGCGCGGCTCGGCGATCCCGACGTTCAGCTGATCGACACGCGCCAGTCGGGTTACGACGATTCGCGGATTCCTGGCGCGATTCACCTGCAGCCCGTCGAATTGGCGACGACCGTCGAAGGCATCACGGCGCAGTTGATGCCGCCGATGCAGGGAGAGCCAGTGCTGCGTGCGGCCGGGCTACGCAATGAGGTGACCGCCGTGGTGTACGGCGAGGCGCCGGAGTACGACCCGTCCCGAATCGTTTGGGCCCTTCGGTACTACGGTCACGACGATGTTCGTTACCTCGACGGCGGCTTCGCGGCCTGGGTGGCGGCGCAAGGGGCGCTCGACACCGACCCGCCGATCACAGAGTCGACGGAGTACACGATCGTCGGCGTCAACGAAGACCTTCGGGTGACCGGGGACTGGGTGCTCTCACAGCTCGGCGACGAGCCGTACGAGATGCCCTCGATTCAGCTCGTCGATGCACGTTCCGAAGGCGAATACGACGGCGGCCACATCCCAACAGCCCGCACCGTGAACTGGACGAGGAACCTCGAGAGCGGCTTTTTGAAGTCTGAGGCCGAGCTCGCGGCCCTGTACGAAGGCATGGATCCGGCCGAAACGACGGTGAGCTACTGCGTGTCGGGTTGGCGAGGATCGTTCGCCTGGCTGACCTTGACCGCCCTCGGCTTCGAGGACGTGAGATTATACGACGGGTCGTGGAACGAGTGGGGGAACGGGGCGTTCCCGGTCGAGCAGTAGCGGCGCCGGTGTTTGGAGGGCAGACGGTGGGCTGGTTGGGGGGTTTGGTTTAATTACACCGCCCGCCCACCCCCACCCGTAGTCCTCCCTGCCGCGCGCTTCGCTGCGCTCGCGCCAGTGCCCGTGCCAGCGAAGCCCCGTGGACGGCGCGAAGCGACGTCTTTACGGGGTGCCACCGAGACAACCCGCCTGTTAGCTGGTATCGATCCGCCGTGTCCGACCTCTTCCCCCGCCTGACCCATGCCGATTCGCGCCTAGCGTTCCTGGTTAACGACGAGAGTTGGACCTACGGCGAGCTTGCCGGCGCTGCGCTCGAGCATCTGGCCTTGCTCGAACGGACCGGGGTCACCGCGGGGGATCGTGTCGCGATCTGGGCGCAGCCCGATCTCTGTACCGCGGCCGCGATGATCGGCAACGCACTGGCCGGAGTGGCGACGGTGCCCTTGAATCCGAAGCTCGGATCGGGCGAGCTCGTCCACATCTTCGAGGACTCCGCGCCAAAGCTTGCGTTTTGCTGCGAGCGGCACGAATTGCCACACGAAGCGGTTGGGGTCCCTTCGCTTCGGGCGGCTTATCGGCCCCGATCGGAAACCCTGCCTGAGATTCCGATCGATGAGACGGCCGCGCTGATTCTCTACACGTCCGGCACGACCGGCCCGCCCAAAGGGGCCGTCATCACGCGACGCAACATCGCGGCGAACCTCGATGCGCTTGCTGAAGCCTGGGACTGGACCGAGCGAGACACCGTCGTCCATTCGCTGCCCTTGATTCACGCCCACGGTCTAGTGCTGGGGCTCTTTGGCAGTCTTCGTCTGGGTGGCGCGCTTCACTACGTTCCGCGGTTTTCACCCGAAGGTATCGCGGCGGCGATCGCCGACCCGCGCCACGAGCAAACGATGTTGTTCGCCGTGCCGACGATGTTTCACCGGCTCGCAGAGGCCGCCGAGGGGGATGCGGGCCTCTGTGAAGCCCTGCGCCGGCCCCGATTGCTCGTTTCCGGCTCGGCCGCGCTCTCGCTTCGGGAGCACCAGCGCATCCAAGCGTTGACTGGGCGGGGCGTCCACGAGCGGTACGGCTTGACCGAGACCCTCATCAACTGCGGCGTGCCCGCGTCCCACGCTCCGATGCCCGGCCACGTCGGGCCGCCGCTTCCCGGAGTAGAGCTGAAGCTCGTCGATGACCAGCGCCGCGAGCTACAAGCCCATGACGATCAAACGATCGGTGAAGTCGCGGTCCGGAGCGATGCGGTGTTCAAAGGCTATCTCAACCGTGAGGACGCGACCGCCTCGGTCTTGGACGATGCAGGCTGGTTCTATACTGGTGACCTCGCGACCCGCACCGAGGAGGGCGTGATTCGCATCTTGGGCCGACGGAGCACGGACTTGATTAAGACGGGCGGCTATCGTGTGGGCGCCGGAGAGATCGAGGCCTGCTTGCTAGAGCACGCGTCCGTTCGCGAGGTGGCCGTCGTCGGGTTGCCCGACGATGATCTCGGCCAACGAATCGCTGCCTTCGTCGTCTTGGAGCCGGGTGAAGCGGAGGACGCCGCCGCGCTGCTGGGCTTCGTCGCCGAGCACCTGAGCCCCCACAAGCGCCCGAGAGACATCGAGTTCTTGGCGGAGCTCCCGCGGAACGCGATGGGCAAGGTACAGAAGAAGCTTCTAGGCGGTTAGCGGCAGCTCATCCCGGCGGATGCCGCAGGCTTCGGCCACGTCGTTCCGGTATGCGAGCCATGCATTCACCGCCTGCGACATGGCTTGAACGACAGCGCCACGGTCATCGACCGGGACGTGATTCAACATCACGCGCCACGCGGCCTGACGGTGCTCGCCTTCGACCGAGCGGTGCGCCTTGGTCAGAGCAAGGCATTCGACTGGAAGCCCATAGTGCTTCGCAAGTGGATGTTCTTCGAGCGGCGCTTGCGGACGCGCAGGCGCAGACGCGTCGAGCTCGTGTCGCTCATATGCCGTACCTTCGATGAAGAGCGTCGCGATCGATGCTGCAACAGCCCAGCCGCGATTCGTCGTCGCGTCATCCAAGAAGCTGCGATAGGCGCGCGCGGCCGGAAGGAGTCGAACCTTCGAGAAGCGCTCGAGGTCCATCCCGAGCCCCTGCGGATACATCATGAACAAGTCCGGGTGTGGCCTCCCCGCGGCCAATCCTCCGGTTTCTTCCTCGTAGAGGTTCTCTGCCAGCTCGCGCCGCACATCGGCGATGGGGCACTGCACGTATGCGCGGCCCACCATGATCGGGAAGTCGCGCACGTACACTTCCCATTCCTGTTCGAGGTGGATGTGCAGCTTGTGTCTCGAAACCAGCCCGTGCGTGAAAGCCGGCCAAGCCCAGTGCATCTTTCGCTCCATCTGCTGGAGCAGCGCCTCTTGGAACTCCGCTAGATCCACAATTTCAAGGTAAAGCTTGGGCGGCGCCGTGTCGAAATCGGCACGAAAATCGCCCGAATCTAGGCGTCGCCCTTGAGATACGTGTAGCCGCGGAGGCTCTCTTCGTAGTGGAGCATGAAGGTGCGTAGCTGCGGCAAGGTCATCCGCCCCTGATTGAGTGCGCGCTCGGCTTGCTTGCGCACGCGCTCGACCATCTCCTCCGGATCGTACTGCAAGTAGCGAAGCACCTCGTCGATCGAGTCGCCTTTGATGACGTTGGCAACGCTGTAGCCGTAGTCTTCGAGCCGCACGTGTACGGCGTTGGTATCGCCGAAGAGATTGTGAAGGTCGCCGAGAATCTCTTGATAGGCCCCGCCGAGGAACATGCCGAGCAGGTACTCCTCGCCGTCTTTCACGGCATGAAGGTCGAGCGAGTGTTGCACCTCTTCCACGTCGATGAAGTGGTCGACGATGCCGTCCGAGTCACAGGTCAGGTCCGCAAGCCTCGCCCGGACGGTGGGCTCCTCGGTGAGGCGGTGGATTGGCATGAATGGGAACAGTTGGTCCATTGCCCAAATGTCGGGCGCCGATTGGAACAACGAGAAGTTGCAGTAGTAGATTGCCCCCATGAGCTCTTCGACGGCATGGAGCTCTTCAGGCACGTACTTCAGGCGGCGCATGCTGCGCAAGATCTTCTCGCAGCAGCTCCAAAATAGATGCTCCGCGCGGGCCAGCTCGCGCATGCCGAGGTAGCCGAACTTGAACAGGCTTCGCGCTTCTTCGAGCGATTGCTGCGCATCGTGCCAGGATTCTTGGACGTTCTTAGGCTGGATGCCCTTCCAGGTCTCGTAGAACTCTTTGAGGATTCGATGGTCTTCGGCAGAGGGATTCTGCGGATCCTCGAAGTCGACGCGGTCGACGCCCAGCGCATCGAACACCAGCACCGATTGGTACGCTGCAATCGAGCGGCCGCTCTCGCTGACGATGGTGGGAGGCTTCACGCTCGCCTTCTCGCAGGCCTCTTGGATGCCTGCCACGACGTCGTACGCATACTCCTGCAGGTCGTAGTTCATCGAGCCGCGGAAATCGGTTTTCGACCCGTCATAGTCGACCGCCAGGCCGCCGCCGACGTCGAGGAAGCCCATCTCGCAACCCATCTTCGTCAGCTCGACGTAGATCTGTCCCGCTTCGCGCATGGCGTTCTTCACCGGGATGATGCTCGAGACCTGGCTACCGAGATGGAAATGAAGAAGCTTGAGGCAATCGAGCATGCCTCGCTCTTCGAGCTCGTCGACGACGTGAACCATCTCCGACATCGAAAGGCCGAACTTTGCCCGGTCGCCCGCAGAGTCCGCCCAGCGCCCGATGCCTTTGCTGCTGAGCTTCGCCCGAACCCCGAGACAGGGCCGGATTCCGAGCTTCTCGGAAGCCCGGAACGCGAGCGCGAGCTCTTCGACGCGTTCGAGCACCACGACGACCGTGTTGTCGAAGCCCTGCGCGACAAGCGCGGTCTCCATATACGCGAGGTCTTTGTAGCCGTTGCAGATGATGAAGCCGTCTTCGTCCTCCATCGCAGCGAGTGTGACCAGCAGCTCGGGCTTCGACCCCGCCTCCAGGCCGAATCGCCACGGCCTTCCGGATTCGACAATTTCCTCCACGAGATGTCGCTGCTGATTGACCTTGACCGGAAACACGCCCCGGTAGGTTCCGTCGTACCCGTACTCCCGGATTGCACGTCCGAAGCATTCGTTGAGAAGCCGGAGTCGATCTTGAAGGATGTTGGGAAATCGAATCAGCAAAGGCAGATCAAGCCCGCGCTCCGTCAGTTGTTTCGTGAGCTCGTAAAGGTCGATCGACCGGTCCTCGGTTGGATCGGGCCGCACCTCGACATGGCCGTGCTCATTGATGCGGAAGTACGGCTCTCCCCAGCCTTTGATCTGGTAGAGTTTGCTGCTCTTCTTGACACTCCAATCGCGAGGCTCGCCGTTCCCATCCATGAGGCCAGAGCACTAGCACATCCCTCGGCTCGGGGGTCGCCCCGGCACCATTGCTCCCCCCGCCGAGCCGTGGTAGCCGAACGCGCATGCGGGGAACTCACAACAAGAGCCGATGGGCCCTGGTCATGCTGCTCTGTCTTCAGGGGTATACCTGCGAGCCGGATGCGGCAGGCACAGATGAGCCGCCGGAAAAGGCGTCGCTGGACGAACCCAAGCGAGCCCGCCCGAAACGTTCGGCCGTGCCGGCGCCGACTGTCGCACCAGCGCCTGAGGGCACGGCCCAGCACCAGGACCTCCTTGCGCTTCTACATCTGGCCGATGTCTACGACCCGGCGGGCCTCTTCATCGACTTCGGCACCGCGGCTCGGCCCAAGTACACCATCGGGAACTGGAACAGCGGCTGGTTAGGCGAGAGCCGAGAGGGCGACGCGCGCGTGTCGACCTTCGGCAAGACGGCGCGCCTGTATCTGCCGGCGGCACGTAAGGAGGCGATGCAGCTGCGCTTTCGGGCCAAGCCCTACGCCAGCGGAGCTCTCATCGCGTACGCCAACGGCAAAACCGCCGGTGAAGCCCGTATGTCGCAGGGGGACGGTTTTCGAGACTTCGTGATTCCGATCCCCGAAGCGCAGGTTCGCTCGGGCGAAAATTCGATCATGCTGCGCGCGACCAAGAGCACCCAGGTTCGCGGCAAGGCCCGGTCGGTTGCGATCGACTGGCTGCGATTCGAGCCATCCAGCGCCGACGATCCGACTGCGCCGCGTCGAGTCACGGTGAGCCAAGTCTCGGCGTCGGGCGTCGACCGCCGCGCCATCGTCTTGGCGCCTGGGACACAGGTCGACTGGTTCATCGAGGCGCCGGACGAAGGCAGCTTGGTCTTCGGATCTGGCCTTGCCGCCGAGGGAAGTGGAATGCTGTCCCTGCAGATCCGCACCGACCGCACCGCCGGTTCCACCGAACGGATGGAGCTTGGGCCTGCGTGGAGCGATCGAACGGTCTCGTTGAGCCCACACGCCGGAGAGGCAGTCCGACTGCGTTTCCGAAACGAGGGCGCTGCCGACCTTGCGCTGAGCGACGTTCGCATCGTTCGACGGGCTGGCGAGCCGATCGCCATGGACGAGCCGGCGCGCAATGTGATTGTGCTCCTCATCGATACGCTGCGCGCGAGCAAGGTCCACGCCTACTATCCGAAGACCCGCGTGAAGACCCCGGCCATCGACGAGTTTGCCGCGCAGGGCACTCTCTTCGAACGCTCGCAGTCCCCCGAGAACTGGACCAAACCCTCCGTCGCAAGCGTGCTCACTTCCCTTCACCCGGCCACGCACCGGACCAAGGAAGACGCCTCGAAGCTTCCGAAGTCCGCGTTGATGCTGAGCGAGGTCTACAAGAAGGCTGGCTTCAGGACTGCGAGCTTCATCGCCAATGGCTACGTGTCGAACGCATTCGGCTTCGATCAGGGTTGGGATCACTACACCAACTACATTCGCGAGGCGCGCAACACGAACGCATCCAACGTGTTTGGGGAGGCGCAGAGCTGGATCGAAAAGCACAAGGATGGGCGCTTCTTCGTCTACATACAGACGATCGACCCGCACGTCCCGTACGACCCGCCCGCGAAGTTTCTGCAGATGTACGACCCGCAGCCCTACAGCGGGCAGGTGCAGAATCGCCGAACGCACTTGATGCTCGACGAAGCGAAAAAGAACCCGAAAAAGTACGCGTTCACGAAGCGCGACAAGGAGCGCATCGAAGCGCTACACGACGGCGAGATCAGCTACCACGACGAGTACTTCGGGAAGTTTCTCGTCAAGCTTCGCGAGCTCGGGCTGGAGGAGAACACCATCGTCGTCGTGACTTCGGACCACGGCGAAGAGTTTCAGGAGCATGGCTCTTGGGGCCATGGGCACTCGGTGTATCAAGAGCTTCTCGGCGTTCCGCTGATGTTCCGATGGCCCGGCGTCGTTCCGGCAGGCACGCGTATCGGCCCGGTCGTCAGCACGATGGACATTGGGCCAACCGTCCTCGAGGCGACGGGCGTTTCGATCCCCGACGCGTTCGAGGGCCGAAGCCTCCTCGGCTTCATGCGGGGCGATTGGCCGGCCGGACCCTATGTCGCGTTCAGCGATTTCCTCGATCACCGCCGGGTGATTCGCGGCGGTGATTGGAAAATGATCGTTCGCGGCAACTTGAGTCAGGTCATGTTCGACCTCGGAAACGACTACTGGGAGAAGCGGGAGCTCGACGGCAGCCAGAATCCCATCGCCCAGCGCTACCTCCGGACGCTCCACGGGCAGTTCCTGGGGGCCGAGGATCGCGGTCGTTGGTTGGCTGCTTCCAGCGGTTCCGCCGGGAAGAAGACGCCCGGGCTGACTGAGGAAAAACAGGACATGACGCCCGAGCTCTGCCGCCAACTCGTCGCCCTCGGCTACATCAGCGCCGAGTGTGATGCGCTCCTCAAGAACTGAGGAGTCAAAACGCGACGTCGCGATCAAATCGCCCTACGCCCTCGATCGCGCCGGCTTGGTGCCGCCGACCCGGGCGACCAGCGTCGTGACCATGTAGCCCACGCCAAGCAGACCCAAGGCCATCATGACTTCATTGAAGGTGGGCGTGTAAAACTCGGTTGGGAACTTGTCAGGCGTCAACTCGGCCAGCCGTTCGCTCGTCAGGACTTGTCCCTTGAACATGTCGCCGACTTTGGGCGCCACGCCGTCCTGAAAAGGCCAGAGGCCGAAGACCGCGCCCACGAGGAGGCCCATCAGGACGCCCAAGGTCGGTTGCTCGTGGCGCTCGAGCACGATCTTGATCAGGTTGCTGATCAGCAAGATGCCGATCGCGACGCCCACGCCGACAGGAAGCACGACAGCCATGATGGGCTCCGAGGCGGTGGCAAGGGCACCGGACTTGACCGCTTCTTTGAGGGCGTCGATGGCGCTCAGCACCGGGACGTAAACCCCGAGCACCAACAACAGATATCCGCCGCTCACGCCAGGCAGAATCATCGCGCTCGCGCCGGCGACCCCGGCCGCCAACATCATGACGACCCCTTCTCGATTTGCACCGGAGCTCGCCCCCTCGAATTGGAGCCAGGCCAGCGCCACCATCAGGAGAAGCCCGGCTACCATGCCGCTCCAAAACGCGTTGGTCGCGGGCCGAGCCATTTGCCACAGAACGGGAACACCGCCCAGCGTCAGTCCGATGAACAGGCTGTACATCGCCCAGCGGTGCTCGACGACCGCATCTTTGACCGTGCCGGCACCAAGGAGAATCGCCGAAAGTGCAGCGATCCCGACGAGCCCCAAGACGAAGAACGACTGCTTCCGAAATCGAAGCCCACTCAGGTCGGCCAGGGCCTCGATGAAGCGGGGGTAGATTCCGGCGGCGAGTAACATCGTGCCGCCGCTGATTCCGGGGACGAGATTCGCTAACCCCATCAGTGCGCCACCCAACAAGCACCGCAGTCCCCATTTCGGGCTCATCGAGCCGTCCAGCGCCATATTCATGCCGCCGGGTGTACGGCAGAAAGACGGAGACGCCAAGCAAAGGGCGAGCCTCGGGGTAGCGCAGGTTCCACAGAGGCCTTACGCTCGATCGGTGGGCCGCCTTTTCCTGTTATTCACGGTCGTTCCGCTGGTCGAGCTCTACCTCTTGATCGCCGTCGGCCGAGTCCTCGGGCCGATGGCGACGATCGGTTTGGTCCTCGTGACCGGCGCCGTCGGTGCCTGGTTCGCTCGCCTCGAGGGCGCCCGGGTGATCCGTCGCTGGCAAGAGGCCATGGCGCGGCAGCAAATCCCGAAAGACGGCGTCATCGATGGCTTTCTCATCTTCATCGGCGGCTTGATGCTCATCACCCCCGGTATCCTCACCGACATTGCAGGCCTTTCGATGGTGATGCCCCCGACGCGCAGGGTCATTGCGGGCTTTGTTCGCAGATGGTTCGAGCGGCAGATCGCAGCGGAGCGGGTACAAGTGTACGCGCCCGGCTACGACGGCCGGCCTGGTCGTCCCCAAGAGGTGATTGACGTCGAAGGGGAGGTCGTGGAGGTGGTCGAGGTGGTGGCCAAACCGAATTCCCCAGGGCAATTAGAGAAGTAGACAGCGCGCGCGCAGTCGGCTACCAAGCGTCCATGAAAAATGTCTGGACCCTTCTTTGCTGCGTGGTGCTTGCCGCCGCGTTGACCGCTTGCAAGAGCAGCGAACCCGCACCCGCGGAGGGCGAGACCGCCGCGGAAGCCGAAGCGCCGGCCGAAAAAGCCGAAGCCGCCGAGAAAGAAGCCAACACGCAAAGCATCGTGGCTCAAGGCGCCAAGCCTGGCGCGCTTCCGGCGCCTCCAGATGTGGCCGCACCGCCCGAGAACGCGGAGAAGAGCGCTTCGGGGCTCGCCTGGACCGTCTTGCAGGCGGGCACCGGGGACAAGAATCCTACCGCCGCGGACATCGTGACGGTCAACTACACCGGCTGGACCACCAGCGGGCGTATGTTCGATAGCTCGGTCGTGCGGGGACAGCCCGCGGAGTTTCCGCTCAACCGCGTCATCAGAGGCTGGACCGAGGGCGTGCAGATGATGGTGTCTGGCGAGAAACGCCGTTTCTGGATCCCAGGCGACCTCGCGTACGGCGAAGCAGCGGCGAACGATCCACATGCTGCGGCGGGTCCGCCCCGCGGCACCCTGGTGTTCGACGTGGAGCTCATCAGCTTCAAGGAAGCGCCCAAGCCGCCTGAGACGCCCAAAGACGTCGCCAAGATTCCGAAAAACGCGAAGACGACCAAATCCGGAATTGGTTCGCGCGTGCTCAAGAAGGGAACGGGCACCGATCATCCCACCGCGACGAGCGTCGTCACCGTGCACTACACGGGGTGGACGACCGATGGAAAGATGTTCGACAGCTCCGTCGTGCGCGGAACCCCGGCGAGCTTTGGTCTAAACCAGGTCATTCCAGGCTGGACCGAGGGCTTGCAGCTGATGGTCATCGGCGAGTCGCGACGAATCTGGATCCCCGAGAACTTGGCCTACGGCGGCCGACCGGGGCGACCGGCAGGGATGCTGGTCTTCGACGTCGAGCTTCTCGACATCAAGCAGTAGTCGCGATCCAGCTGATCTCACGCTAATCGCCCAGGTTTTCGCAAAATAGATCCGAATTGCGGACTCGTGCGTCTACCTGGGCAAGTGAGGAACATTCGATGAAGCAAGCAATCGCTGTTTTAGGTTTGTGCGTGGCCATGGCCTGGCCGACGACGTCGCGCGCATTTTGTGGATTTTACGTGAGCGGGGCCGATGCCTCGCTCTATAACAACGCGACCATGGTCGTCATGATGCGCGAGGGTACGCGGACCGTCCTCTCGATGCAGAACAACTACCAGGGGCCGCCCGAAGACTTTGCGATGATTGTGCCGGTGCCGGTCGTTCTGCAGGAAGAGAACGTGAAGACCTTGCCGCCGGAGATCTTTTCGCGGGTCGACAAGCTCGCGGCGCCGCGCCTGGTCGAGTACTGGGAACAGGATCCCTGCCGTCCGATGGTCGTCTACGAGATGGCTGCGGGTGCGCCGATGGCGCGAAGGGCCAAGTCGAGCGCAGACGCCGAAGACGACTCGAAATATGGGGTGACCATCGAAGCGCAGTTCAAGGTGGCCGAATACGACATCGTCATCTTGAGCGCTAAGGATTCGGGCGGCCTCGACAAGTGGCTTCGCAAAAACGAATACAACATTCCGAAGGGCGCCAACGCGGTGCTTCGTCCATATGTCGAGCAGAACACCAAGTTCTTCGTGGCGAAAGTCGATGCGGAGAAGGTGACGTTCCGCGATGGCAAGGCGGTGCTGTCGCCTCTGCGGTTCCACTACGATGCGCCGACCTTCACGCTGCCGGTGCGACTTGGGCTGCTCAACAGCGCGGGCAAGCAGGATTTGATCGTTCACATCCTCGGCAAGCAGCAGCGCTACGAGGTGGCCAACTACAAGAACGCGTCGATCCCGACCAACATCCGCGTCGAAGACAGCGTTCGCAAGACCTTCGGGGCGTTCTACGACGCGCTTTTCGAGCGAACGGTCGAGAAGAACCCCGGCGCCGTGGTGACGGAATACGCATGGGACGCGACCACTTGCGATCCCTGTCCAGAGCCCCCGCTGAGGCCCGATGAGCTCGCGACGCTCGGTGGCGACGTGATCGTGCCGGGCGAGCAGGATCCTTACTCCGACATCCCCGGTGTGGTGCCGCAGCGCAGGCGGCGGCCGTCGTGGCAGCCCTACGGCTTCGTGCTCACGCGTTTGCACTACCGCTACGACAAGGACGGGCTCGACGAGGACCTCGTGTTTCGCGCGGCGGGCCCGATCGTCGGCGGTCGTGGGATGCCCGATCAAAAGGGCGACCTCGGAGAACGGCGCGCGCAGGCGTCGAGCGTCAACAACTTCCAGGGGCGCTACGTGATCTTGCACCGCTGGGAAGAACCGATCGCGTGCGAGAACCCACAGCGTGGCACCTGGGGTGGACCGCCCGGTGGCCCGACGCCGAGGCCCTTTGCCGCGGGGAACACCGCACTCAAGGGGATCACTGGCAAGACGCTGACCAATCGGCTGCCTGGCTTGATCCAGACCGACATCCCAGAGCTCGACCTCAAAGCGGGTGCGGTGGAAGCGGCGCCGAAAGGCAAGGCGGACCCGGGCAACGGGAAGGGCGGACCAAGCGGTGATGCGAGCACCTCGGACGGTTGCAGAGTGAGCGCGGCGAAGAGCGCGTCCCTCGGTTGGATCGCGCTCTGCTTCGTTGCTATGTGGCTGACCAGGAGACGCGCCGCTCAATAACTCATGGCAGAATTCATCTTCACGATGAAGGGGGTTACGAAAGTTCATCCCCCGGATAAGAAGATCATCGAAGACCTCTACCTTTCGTTCCTTCCGAACGCGAAGATAGGGGTCATCGGTGTGAACGGCACCGGCAAGTCGACTTTGCTTCGCATCATGGCGGGCGTGGATGACAGCTTCACCGGCGAGGCCTGGATTCGTCCGGGCGCCCACGTGGGCTACCTGCCGCAGGAGCCGGATCTCGGTGACGCCAAGACGGTCTTGGAAGCGGTGCAAGCCGGTGTCTCTTCGGTGCGCGCGATTCTCGACGAGTTCAACGAGCTAAGCATGAAGCTGGGCGAGCCGATGAGCGACGAGGAGATGGCGAAGCTGCTCGACAGGCAGGGAGCGCTTCAAGACAAGATCGATGCTGTCGACGGTTGGAACCTCGAGAGCACGCTCGAGATCGCCATGGACGCACTTCGCCTGCCTCCGGCCGACGCGGACCCGAAGACGCTTTCGGGTGGTGAGAAGCGCAGGGTCGCGCTCTGTCGCTTGTTGCTGGAGAAACCGGAGCTCTTATTGCTCGACGAGCCGACCAACCATCTCGATGCCGAATCGGTCGCTTGGTTGCAGGGATACCTCCAAAAGTATCCGGGTTGCGTGATCTTGGTCACCCATGACCGGTACTTCTTGGACGAGATCGTGGAGTGGATCCTGGAGCTGGACCGCGGCGAGGCGCACCCGTTTCATGGCAACTACACGCAGTGGCTCGAAGCCAAGGAGGCGCGACTCGGCCAAGAAGAGAAGAAAGACAGCTCTCGAAAGCGGAAGATCGCGCGGGAGTTGGAGTGGGTGCGGTCGTCGCCGAAGGCTCGGCAGGCCAAAAGCAAGGCCCGCATCACGGCCTTCGAAAGCTTGGTGGCCGACGCGGCCAAGGCTCGCGGCGATGCCAACGAAATCCGAATCCCCCCGGGGCCGCGGCTGGGCACGCAGGTGTTCGAGGTCAACGGGGTGAGCAAGGGCTACGGCGACAAGCTCCTGTTCGAAGACCTGAGCTTCATCGTGCCGCGCGGGGCGATCGTCGGCATCGTCGGGCCAAACGGTGCGGGCAAGACGACCTTGTTCCGAATGCTGGTTGGCGAGGAGACGCCTGACTCCGGGACCGTGACCGTCGGTGAAACCGTCGCGCTCTCGTATGTTGATCAGAGCCGCGATTCGCTCGACGACAGCAACAATGTGTTCAAGGAGATCACGGACGGCGCCGACGAAATCGACGTGGGTGGCGGTACGGTGAAGTCGCGTGCCTATGTCGGTTGGTTCAATTTCCGCGGCAGCGATCAGCAAAAGCCAGTGAAGAACCTGAGCGGCGGCGAGCGAAATCGCGTGCACCTCGCCAAGCTCCTCAAGAGCGGCGGCAACGTCTTGCTCCTCGATGAGCCGACTAACGACATCGATGTCGACACCTTGCGCTCACTCGAAGAAGCGATCCTCGCTTTCCCCGGCTGCGCGATGATCATCAGCCATGATCGCTGGTACCTCGACCGCATCTGCACCCACATCCTCGCCTTCGAAGGCGACAGCCGGGTCGTCTGGCACGAAGGCTCCTACGCCGACTACGCCGCCGACCGCAAAGCCCGCCTAGGCACCGACGCCGACGTCCCCCACCGAATCAAATACCGCAAGTTCTCAAGATAGGGACACTCTCCTACCCTCCAACCCCCTGTAATCACGCGGTTTCTCAGGCAAAGATCGCAGCGCGACCTTTCCCGATCTCGTGGCGGAATACTCGCGGTCACGCCTGGGGCGCTGCGATCTTTGCCGGGGGATCGCAGTGGTTGCGGGACGTTAGGGGGTAGGAGAGTGTCCCCTTACGAGCAGTGAGGTGATTTCGGGTTCTAGGGCGGAGTGGCCGGAGCGGGGGGCGATTTCGAGGGTGCTGTTGGGCAGGGCGCGGTGGAGCTCGTAGGCGCTTTCGGCGGGGCAGACGATGTCGTAGCGGCCTTGAACGATGAGCGTCGGAATGTGTTGGATGCGGTCGACGTCGTTCAGCAGCTGATTCTCGTCTTGAAAGAAGCCGCCGTTGACGAAGTAGTGGCACTCGATTCGCGCGAACGCTTCGGCGAACGTTTCGTCGCCGGTCCGTGCGATCAACTCCGGGTCGGGGACGAGCCTGCTCGTACTGCCTTCCCACATGCTCCACGCGCGAGCGGCCCGAATCCGTTCGGCTCGATCGCGGCTCGTGAGGCGGCGGTAGTAGGCGTCCACCAGGTTGCCCCGCTCTTCTCTGGGAATCGGCTCGAGATACTTCTCCCATGCCTCCGGGAAGATCCGGCTCGCGCCTTCCTGATAGTACCAGTCGATCTCGCGTTGCCGGAGTAGAAAGATGCCGCGCAACACCATGTCAGACACGCGATCGGGGTGCTGCTGGGCATAGGTCAAACTGAGCGTGCTCCCCCAGGAGCCGCCAAACAACTGCCATCGCTGGATGTCGAGGTGCTCCCTGATTCGCTCCATGTCCTGGACTAGATCCCAGGTAGTGTTGTTTCGCAGCTCTGCGTGAGGCGTGCTGCGGCCGCAGCCGCGCTGATCGAAGAGAATGATGCGGTAGACGGCAGGGTCCCAGAACCGGCGGTGCACGGAGTTCGCGCCGCCGCCAGGCCCTCCATGCACAAAGAGGGCCGGCTTTCCCTGAGGATTTCCGCATTGCTCGAAGTAAACGGAGTGCAGCTCATCGACCTGAAGGTGGCCCGTATCGTACGGCTCGATTTCTGGAAATAGCCCCGCCATTGGCAGCGCGCATCTCAGCACGTTCGCAGACTGGCGCAACCGAGCACAGTGACTATCTTGGCGCCGGGGCATGGGCCAGAACGAATACCAACGGCGGCGCACATTCGCGATCATCTCGCATCCGGACGCCGGCAAGACGACTTTGACCGAAAAGCTGCTGCTTTACGGGGGCGCCATTCATGCAGCCGGCGCCGTCAAGTCGCGCAAGGCAAAGCGGTCTGCGGTCAGCGATTGGATGGCGCTCGAAAAGCAGCGCGGCATCTCGGTCACGACTTCGGTGTTGCAGTTCGAGTACGACGACATCCGCTGGAACCTGCTCGACACACCGGGTCACAACGATTTCAGCGAGGACACGTATCGAACTTTGATGGCGGCCGACTGCGGCATCATGATTCTCGACGCCGCGAGAGGCGTCGAGCCTCAGACACGTAAGCTCTTTCACGTTTGCCGCCTGCGCAACACGCCGGTCGTGACGTTCATCAACAAGATGGATCGCCCCGCGCGCGACGCCTTCGCCTTGATGAGCGAGGTCGAAGAGGTGCTCGGCGTGAGTACGGTGCCGTTCACCTGGCCGATCGGGAGCGGCGATTTGTTTCAAGGGGTCTACGATCGTATCAACAAGCTCGTCATTCGTTTCGAGCGTTCGTCCGAGGGCCAATCCAAGCGCGCGATCATGAAGGTCACCGGCCTCGAAGACCCCGAGCTCGACGCTCTGCTCGGCGAAGAAGCCGCGCAAACCCTTCGCGACGAGGTGGAGCTTCTCGACGGTGCAGGCGAAGAGTGGGACGAAGCGCGATTTCTCGCGGGTGAGATCACGCCTGTGTTCTTCGGCAGCGCACTCAACAACTTCGGAGTCGAGCCCTTCTTACGTTCGTTCAAGGGCCTTTGCCCCCCGCCGGGCGCGCGCAAAGCAACTGGAGACGTCACCGTCAGCCCGGACGACGATCGCTTCAGCGCGTTCGTATTCAAGGTGCAGGCCAACATGGACCCGTCTCACAGGGATCGTATCGCGTTCGCGCGCATCTGCTCCGGAAAGTTCGAAGGAGGCATGCGCGTCCACCACTTCCGACTCGGAAAAGAGATCCGCCTCAATCGTGCTGAGCAATTCTTCGCGCAGGAACGCGAGAGTGTGAAGGAGGCCTATGCGGGCGACATCGTGGGCCTATACGACCCTGGGCTCTTTCGAATCGGCGACACCCTTTCGACGAACGGCCCCATGAGCTTCGACGCGGTTCCGCAGTTCTCTCCGGAACACTTTGGGCGTTTGCAGCTCCTCGATCCGCTCAAACGCAAACAGCTCCAAAAAGGCATTCAAGAGCTTTCCGAAGAAGGCACCGTTCAGCTCTTCATGGAACCGGGCCGCGAGAAAGATCCGGTGTGCGGCGTTGTGGGTCGCCTGCAGTTCGACGTGCTCATGTTTCGTCTCGAGCACGAGTATGGCGCCAGGGTGACCTTCGACCTTCTTCCCTATCAGCACGCGCGCTGGGTGACCGGCGCCGCCGACTGCGCGGAGCTCAAGGCCAAGCGAGTCCCGATGGCCGTCGTCGATCGAGACAATCGCCCGGTGGCCCTGTTTCGGGACGAGTGGGAGCTCGGCCGGGCGGAGCGGGACAACGAGAGTTGGAGCTTCAACGAGACCGCCCGGATTGTGGCGGCCGCGTGAATACGGGGGTGAAGCGGCCGTCCAAAACCGGCATACTTGAGGAAAGGGGAACGAGCGAATGATGCAGAATGCTACCGGAGTCAGTCTGATCTTGGCCGCGTGCATGGCGATGCCGGCGGTCTCTCAGGCCGACGCGACGACCTTTGTCGTACGGGCGGACGGCAAGAGCAAAGCGACCTTCGTCTCGGACGCTCCGCTCGAGACGATGGTAGGCAAGAGCTCGAAAGTCAGCGGTAGCCTCAGCGTCGATCCAGCAGACATCACCAAGACGACCGGCTCGTTCAAGGTCTCCGTGGCGTCGTTGCGGACAGGCAACGATCTCCGCGACGAGCACCTCCAGGGGGACGGCTGGCTCGACGCGAAGAAGACACCGAACATCCATTTCGAGATCACGGAAGTCATCCTCGGCAAGAAGGACTCGCCGGAGCTCAAGTCAGGCAAGGACCGCAAGGTTCAGGTCAAGGGCAAGTTCACCGCTCACGGGGTCAGCAAGCCCGTCATCGCCAAAGGAACCGTGAATTGGTCCGGCAAGCAGCTTCGAATCAAATCCGAGTTCAACGTGGTGCTCGAAGATCACGATGTCTCGGTTCCGTCGATTGTACGGCTGAAAGTCGCGAACGACATCGCCGTGTCCGTCGACCTGCGTGCCGTCGCGGAGTAGCCAGGCAACGGTCAGCTCCGTGGGCCACGCGCGGCACGGGCTTCACTGGGAAGCAGCCCGGTCCGCTCGAGCAAGGGATCAAGCTCTGGCTCCCTCCCCATGAAGTCCTCATAAAGCTTCTCCGCTTCTTCGCTGTTGCCCTTGGATAGGATCGCATCACGGAACGCGCGCCCGACCTCGGGATTGGTGATGCCCTCCCGCTTGAAACGCGTGAACGCGTCGGCATCGAGCACCTCGGCCCATTTGTAGCTGTAGTAGCCGGACGCATAGCCCGTTGGGTGCGCGAAGACGTGCCCGAAACCCGCGAGCATCGCGTAGTCGTCGGGAAGCTTGGTCGCCGAATGCGCCTGGATGATCTCCCTCGCGTACGCCATGACACCGCCATCGCGCTCCGGATCGTAGTTTTGATGGAGGGCGAGATCGACGGCCGAAAAGCCCAGCTGCCGCATCTGTGCGTTGGCCGCGCGGTAGGTCCTCGCACGAACCATCTTCTGATAAAGTTCGTCCGGGATCTGCTCGCCGGTTTCATAGTGCGCGGCAAAAAGATCGAGGCCGCTCCGCTCCCAACACCAGTTCTCCATGATCTGCGACGGCAGCTCCACGAAGTCCCAGGCGACGTTCGTGCCTGCGAGGCTTCGCACGCTCACGCGGCTGAAGCAGTGGTGGAGCAAGTGACCGAACTCGTGAAAGAGTGTCTCGACCTCACGATGCGTCAGGAGCGCGGGTTTGCCACCGACCGGTGGATTGACGTTGGCGCAAAACAGCCCGAGCTGTGGCACCGCCTGCCCTTCACGATACGCAGCGCTGATCAGCGAGTTCATCCAGGCGCCGCCGCGCTTGTCCTCACGCGGAAACAGGTCGACATAGAAGGCGGCGATCATCGTGCCATCTCGATCGTGGATGGCATAGGATTTCACTTCCGGATCCCAGACCTTGGCGCCTCGCTCGACAATCTCGATTTCGTAGAGCGCCTGCGCTGTTGCGAAGAGGCCTTTGAGCACGCGGTCGAGTGGGAAATACGGCCGAAGCTCCTCCTCGTTGAAGTCGTACTTCGCCTGCCGCTGCTTCTCCGAGTAATAGGCGATGTCCCAGGGCTCGAGCGCGGGTGCTGAGCTTCCTTCGACGTCTTTGCGAAAGGCCTCGAGCTCCCGATTCTCCCGGCGGAACGCCTCCTCGGTGCGTTCGCGCAGATCGTCGATGAACGCCTTTGCCTTTGCGCCCGCTTTGGCCATTCGGTCTTCGGTCACCAGGTCCGCAAAATCGGCGTACCCAAGCAGCTCGGCCTTGGCGCGGCGAAGCTCAAGAATCCTTGCGATGACCTTACGATTATCGCGTTCGCCGGAAACCGCGCGCGTGTTGTAGGCGCGCCAAACATGCTCACGGATGCTGGGGTCGTCCAAATAGGTCAGCAATGGGATCATGCTCGGCGCATGCAGCGTGAACCGCCAACCCCCGAGGCCCTTTGCGCGCGCGTTCTCTGCCGCCGCTTGCTTCGCGCTGTCAGGTAAGCCCGCGAGCTTGCTTTCGTCGCTGACCAAGAGCTCGAAGGCATTGGTCTCGTCCAAGACGTTTTGGGAGAACTCCGTCGTGAGCTTGGTGAGCTCGATCTCGATCTCTTTGAGCTTCGCCTTGTCTTCGGGATCGAGCTCGGCCCCATGCCTTCGAAAGTCATCGAGCGTCTTTTTCAAGAAGCGCCTCTCGGTCGCTGGAAGCGCCGCTGCTTCATCGGTTTGCGCAAACGCACGCACGGCCTGATAGAGCCCGTCGTTCATCGCGAGCTCCGACCAGAAGGCGCTCACTTTCGGATGGGTCGTATTGTAGGCGGCGCGCAGCGCCTCGCTGCTTGCCACGCTTTCCAGGTGACCGACGACGGTCGAGGCTCGTTCGAGCTTCTCGGTGGCTTCCTCGACGGCGCCCAGCGTGTTGGCGTAACTGCGAGGGGTTTCACTCTTCACGATTCCCTCGATGGCCGCCCGCGATCGCGCTAGCAGCTCGTCGATGGCCGGTTCCACGTGCGCGGCCTCGATCTGGTCGAAGGGGATCTCGAATCCGAGCTGTATCAACGGGTTAGGCATCGAGTAAGCCTAGCAGCGCGACCGGGTTTGCGCGGCTCCCTACCAAATGGTAGAGAACCGGGTCGGGCGGCAGGCGCTCCACCGCACCGGCAAGCCGGGAGAATCGATATGGCGGTACCTACGCGTTACATCCTCCATCAGGGGCCGATGCTCGGCGCCCTTGCTCGCGCGGCGTTCGTTGCCGTGAAGAGCGCGTCCGGGCAGCCCAACAAGGCGCCCGCTCAGGTCCCGGGCCCCATCGTGTCGGCGCGAGTTCCTGCAAGGCCCGACGATCTGGTGCGCGACTATATCCGGCACGTCGGCGGCGACCCCGCCTGGTATCGCGGCCAGGTTCCTGCCCATCTGTTCCCCCAATGGGTCTTCCCGCTCCAGGCCCGCGGCATCGAAGGGCTCCAGTACCCGATCCAGCGTGTTCTCAATGGCGGCAGCCGGCTACAGATGAACGCGCCACTTCCGCTGGGTGAACCCTATGAGCTCAAGGTGCAGCTCCTCGACATCGATGACAACGGACGCCGCGCGGTCATTCATCAGCGCGCGACGACGTCGACCTCGACTCACCCCGAGGCGATCGTTTGCGACGTGTACGGCATCGTCCCGCTCGGAGGCGGCGACAAATCCGCGAAGCGCAAGGACGACCGCCCACGCGTTCCGGTCATGGCGAAGGAGCTGGCCCGCTGGAAGCTTGGCACGCACGTAGGCCTGGAGTTCGCCATGCTCACCGGCGACTTCAATCCAATCCATTGGATTCCGCCGGCCGCTCGCGCCAACGGCTTCCGCAACATCATCAATCACGGGTTCTCTACGATGGCACGCGCGATCGAAGGTTTGAACCGTTCGCTCTTTTCCGGTGACGTGAATCGGCTCGAATCGATCGATGTGAAGTTCACCAAGCCTTTGGTACTTCCCGCCAGGGTCGGTCTCTACATCGAGGATGACAGTGTGTTTGTGGGGGACGCGCCCGGCGGCCCTGCCTATCTAGTTGGAACCTATTCAGTGAGGAGCTGAGCTCGAATGACGGATTTTCTGCTCGAGAACCAAAACGCGCGAAAACTGGTCAAGACCCTTGGCCTCCCGATCCCCGTTCCGGAGAAGCTGGCGCGGGCCAAAGGCCCCTACGAAGAGCGGCCGCTCGACGACAAGAGGGTGCTCGTCTGCGGCGTCGGTGCGTTGCAGAGCGTGCTTGCCCAGAGCCTGACGAAAGCCGGCGCCCACCCCTGGGTGGTCGGCACGTCTGAGGCTGCCGTCCAGCCTTTTGTGGGGCCTGGCGAAGCGTGGGCGCGGGCTCCGCAACTCGTGGCGCCCGGCGACGCCCCGGAAGGTGCGCGCGTCGACGCCATCGTGTTTGACGGCACGGGCCTCGAAACGCCAGCAGACCTTCACCAGCTCTACGAGTTCATCCATCCGTGGATTCGCCGGCTCAATCCGTCGGGTCGGGTCGTCGTGCTCGGTCGCCCGGCCACGGATGCCAAGAAGCCGGTGCATGCGGCAACGCGAGCCGGCCTCGAGGGCTTCACGCGAAGCCTGGCGAAGGAAATCGGCGGCAACGGCTCGATCGCCAACAGTGTGTTCGTGCAAGAGGGCGCGGAGGAGCGACTCGACGCCGTGCTTCGCTTTCTCCTGTCTCCGCGTTCGGCGTTTATCAGCTGCCAGCCGTTTCACGTCACGACCCGAGCCCAAGGCGAAGAGGCGCCCGGCACGCACGTGCTCGGCGGCAAAGTTGCCCTCGTCACCGGGGCGGCGAGGGGAATCGGGGAAGCCACGGCCGAGCTTCTAGCCGCGGAGGGCGCGCACGTGGTGTGTCTCGATCGGCCTGCGGATGACGCGCCGTGCAGCCAAGTCGCGCAGCGCATCGGCGGATCCACGCTCCTGGTCGACATCACCGACGTGGATGCGCCGGAGCGAATCGCTGCCGAGCTCAAAGAGCGTTTTAGCGGCGTGGACATCGTCGTGCACAACGCCGGTGTGACGCGCGACAAGACGCTCGGGCGCATGACGCCCGACGCCTGGGACATGGCGGTCGACATCAATCTCGGTGCCGTCATCCGCATCACCGATCGACTCCTACGAGACGAGGTGTTGCGGGCGGGCGGACGGATCATTTGCCTCTCGTCGGTTTCGGGAATCGCCGGAAATCGCGGTCAAACCAACTATTCGGCCGGCAAAGCGGGCATCGTTGGCTTCGTGGAGGCCCTTGCCGCCAAGGTCGCGAAGAAGGGCATCACGGTCAACGCGATCGCGCCGGGTTTCATCGAGACAAGGCTCACCAACGCGATGCCCGTGGCGATCCGCGAGGTCGCACGCCGCATGTCCGCCGTCGGGCAGGGCGGCAAGCCCGAAGACGTCGGTCAGACGATCACTTTTCTAGCAACCCCAGGTGCCGTAGGCCTGACCGGTCAAACCGTTCGTGTCTGCGGCGGCGCACTCGTAGGAGCATGAGCATGGCCAAGAAGAAGAATGGTTGGGGCAAGAAGCAGCGCGCGGTCATCGTGTCCGGCGTTCGCACCCCGTTCGTGAAAGCCTTTGGAAAGTTCCTCAAGCTCGACAGCATCGACTTGAGCGACATCGCGGTCCGGTCGCTGCTCGAGCGAACCGACATTCCCCACCAAGAGATCGACAGCATCATTTGGGGTGGCGTCATCTTGCCATCGCTCGCACCGAACATCGCGCGCGAGATCGCACTCGACCTGCGCCTGCCTCCAAGCGTGGAAGGCATGACCTGCACCCGCGCCTGTGCGTCGGGTCTCCAGGCGGTCACGCTCGCGGCCGCGGCGATTGAGCGCGGCGAGGCCGACGTCGTGATTGCCGGTGGTTCGGACTCGACGAGCAACGCGCCTCTCAACCTGCCGCAAAAGGCGGTTCACGCGCTGGCCCCGCTTGCGTTTGGCAAGGCGGCCACCCCCGGGGACTACCTCGGGGTCTTGGCTCAGATGATGCCGATCACCGACATCCTTCCGAAAATGCCCAAAATCGCGGAGCGAACGACCGGTGAGGTCATGGGCGAGTCCGCGGAATCGATGGCGCGGCGCAACGAGATTTCGCGCGAGGCGCAGGACCGGTTTGCGGAGCGTTCGCATCACCGCGCTGCCGAAGCGATTGCCTCGGGCCGTTTCGATAACGAGGTCACGGCCGTCGAAGCACCCGATGGCTGGGTGCACGCCGACAACATCGTGCGTGGCGACACGAGCGTCGAGAAGCTCTCGAAGCTTCGTCCGGTATTTGCAAAGGACGGCACCGTCACGGCGGGCAACGCATCACCTTTGACCGATGGCGCGGCCGCAGTCTTGCTGATGAGTGAGGAGAAGGCGCGCGCGCTGGGGTACAAACCGCTGGCAGCGTTTCGGAGTTGGTCGTACGTTGGGGTCGATCCGGCGGATCAGCTCCTCATCGGGCCCGCGCTCGCGATGCCCAAGGCGCTCGACCGGGCTCGCATGGAGCTCAAAGACATCGATCTCGTCGACGTGCACGAAGCGTTCGCTGCGCAGGTGCTTTCGGTGACCAAGGCGCTTGCGAGCAAGGGCTTTGCCGAGGTCAGGCTTGGCAAGAGCAAGGCCGTAGGCGAAATCGACGAAGACAGCTTCAACATCCACGGCGGGTCGCTTTCGATCGGTCATCCGTTTGGCGCCACCGGCGCGCGCATGGTGACGACTGTCGCAAACGAGCTCGCAAACAGTGGAAGAGAGACCGCGTTGCTCGGGATCTGCGCTGCAGGTGGCCTCGGCGCCGCGGCCGTGCTCGAAGCGGTCCGCTGATCGTGCCCGCACGTGGGGCAGTTGCCGTGGCGCTGCTGCTCGCCTGCGTTGGCTGCACGAAAAAGGAGCCACGAGGCCCAGGGCGCATCGTCACCCTGGCGTCCGAGGTTCCCGGTTTGTCCGGTCTCACCGTGGATGATCACGGTGCGTTCTGGGCTCCCGGCGAAGATGGGGATTCGGTGATCCGGATCGACCCGGAGACATTTGGCGTCACCCGCTACTCGGTTGTCGGCGCACCGCCCGGCACGGACCTCGAAGCGATGGCCTGGGTGGACGGGACGCGATTCCTGCTCGGCACCGAAACCCAGGAGAAGGAACGCCTCAGCGATACCATCCTCGATGGCCGGCTCGACGCTGGGCGGTTCGTGGTCAATCCGGTCGGCAACCTCGACTACGCACGCTGGCAGCTCGCCGCTCCAGATAACCGTGGCATCGAAGGGATTTGTCACGTAGATGGCCTCTTCGTGTTGGCGACGGAGCTCGTGGAACGACAGCGCAAGGGTCGCTGGGCACCTGTTGGGATGTTCGATCCAAAGACGCGGTCGTGGACCGCGCACTGGGTACGGCTCACCAGCAAGACCGGAAGGCTCGCGGCATTGAGCTGCAAGCTCGTCGGCGAGTCGATCGTCGCGCTCGCTGTGGAGCGCCACTACGGCGTCTCGCGCCTCCTTCGCTTTCAGATCCCTCGAGGGCCCGAGGGGCAGTGGATCGAGCCCACGCTGGCTGCCGATTTATCCGAGCTTTTGTCGCCGCTGCCGAACTTCGAAGGGCTCGTCTGGATGGAGGACGGTTCAGCGGTCGTCCTCACCGACAACCAGCACCGAACCGCAACCGGCCAACCAAGCCGGCTCTACGTGATCCCCTCGAGCGCGATTCAATGAAGTCAGCCGCCCTTGCTTTCCTTCTGACGCTGCTTGTCGCCGGAAGCGCTCGCGCCGAACCGGCCGGCCTCAGCGCGGAAGTCACCGAGCACGTTCGGATGATCCATGCGCGCAATCCGGAGCTTCGCGACGACGCTTTTTCGAAGATGGGCGGCTCCAGTGTGGCCAGCAAAGCCTTCCTCCACTGCTTTTCGACCCCGTATGTGGACCTTGGCGCGCACGAAGACCTCGCCGAGACCGTCGAATACTTCGCGACCGGCCGGCGCAACTCCTTCAATCGTGAAAGCAAAGCAGCCGGTGTGAGCTGGAACCTCCGCTACGTCCTCGGAGGTCGTCCAGCCAATTTCCGAAACGAGCTCGAGCGCACCCAAGCACGCTGGGCGCTGATTTTGTTCGGCGGCAACGACGCCCAAAACGAGAACGAGCGGGTATACGCCAAGCGACTGGTCTACTTGATCGAAGAGCTCGCCGCCATAGGCGTCATCCCCATCCTCGGCGCCGCACTCCCAAGACGAAACACCTACAAGGACCGCTGGATCAGCCGCTTCAATGCGATCACCGAAGCGGTCGCCCAGCACTGGTCACTCCCGTACATCGACTACCACGCCGCCCTCAGCGCGCTTCGGCGCAAAGGTTTGGCCCGAGACGGCGTGCACCCGAATGTCCTGGGGCAGGGCGGCCTGAAGGCTGCATGCCAGTTGACGGAGAAGGGGCTGCGGTACGGGAACAATCTGAGGAACTTGCTGACGCTGCAGATGCTGGACGCGTTGAGGAAGGCGGTGGGGGACGGGGACAGGGACCCCGTAAAGACGACGCCGGGCGTCGTCCACGGGGCTAACGCACCCCGTGGTCGAGGCGAAGCCTCGGCTTTGCGGGGTGACGCTGGCACGGACGCTGGCACTGACACGGACGCTGGCACTGACACGGACGCTGGCACTGACACGGACGCTGGCACGGACGCTGGCGCTGACACTGACGCTGGCACTGACGCTGGCACTGACACTGGCACGGCCCCGGCTCCGCCTCCGCCTCCCTTCCCCTTTTCTGCTCTCGTCTCCAAACCCGATCTCCCCACGGCGGAAACCCTCCCCAAGAACTGCAGCTTCCTCAAAACCAACACCCGCCTGTACCGCCACCGGGTCGAGCTTGCCGAGCGCAGGCGCCTCCGCGCCTCTGCGCTCGACCTCGCGGGGTACAAGCACCGGGTTCTTTGGGTTCGCATCGACGAAAACGGCGAGCGCTGCGTTCGCCGGCGCACGCAGACCCTGGAGGTGGATGCAAAGCCCGGAATGTGGGATCTGATCGTCGAAGTTCCCGAGCGTGCCGCGCACGAGGGACAGATGCTGATCCTCATCACCCGCAACCCACGTCCAAGATGACCGACGCCGAGCAGATACGAATTCACGAAATTTACGAATCGGTTCAAGGCGAATCGACCTTCGCTGGGCTACCTTGCACCTTCGTCCGGCTCTCTCGCTGCAATCTGCGCTGCCGCTGGTGTGACACCCCGCAGGCGTTCGAGGGCGGCACCGAAATGCCACGCGCCGAGGTCCTGAAGAAGGCGCTTTCGTTTGGCACGCCCCTCGTCGAGGTTACGGGCGGAGAGCCGTTGCTGCAGCCAGGTGCGATTCCTTTGCTCGCTGAACTTTGTGATGCGGGGCGCACAGTCCTGCTCGAAACCAGCGGCGAGCGCGATATCTCCAAGGTCGACCCACGCGTCCATCGAATCATGGATCTCAAAGCACCGGGAAGCGGCGAGTCGCAGCGCAATCGATGGGAGAACATCGCCGAGCTCAGCCAACGTGACGAGGTAAAACTCGTTCTTGCGGACCGTGCCGACTACGACTGGGCGAAAGCGGTCATCGAGGAGCATGGACTCCCCGAACGCGTCCATGCCGTCTTACTCAGTTGCGTCTGGGGAGAGCTCGACCCTAAGGACTTGGTGAAGTGGGTCCTCGAGGACCAGTTGCCGGTTCGCGTGCAGATGCAGATGCACAAGGTCATTTGGGACGCGGACGCCCAGGGAGTTTAGAGTAATGCCATTGGACCCTGAATTCGTTGCTGATTGCCCCTATGGCCCAGGTGCGATCTGCATCGACGAGCTCGTCGAAGTCGACAAGGAGGCGGGGATCTTGCGGGCACGAATGACCACGCGCCCTGACCTTCCGCTGACGCGCGATCAGCGAGCCCACCCGCTGCGCCATCCACGGCATGTGAGCGGAGGCCTCATGGTGCACCTCACCGGGATCCTGGGCTTCATGCACACCTATTACTGCCTCGGGCTCCGACACGCCGACGGCTGGATTGGCTATGGCGGCCGAATCTACGACGCTCGATTCGCCGCCCTCGCGAAGATGGGATCGCCGCTCGAGATGGAGCTTCGTGCGACGAAGATCCGTCAGCGCGAGGCGCAGGTGTTTGGCCGCTACGAGTTCCGCTTCACGCAGGACGACATCTTGATCTACCAAGGTGACCAAGCGGCAATGTGGATGAGGGTATCCCCGTCATGACCGCCAAGTCGCAGACGTTCGTCGTCGAGACGCGGGGTAGGGGCACCTGCGAGATCACGCGGGAGGTCGAGGAAGCGGTCGCTGCTTCTGGGATCTCCGACGGCCTCTGCACCGTCTTCGTGCACCACACCAGCGCGTCGCTGATCATCAACGAGAACGCCGACCCCGACGTCCAGCGCGACCTCGACGCTTTCCTCTCGAGGCTCATCCCCGACGGGGATTCGCTCTATGTTCACACCATGGAGGGCCCTGACGACATGCCGGCGCATGTCAAGACCGCGCTCACACAGACTTCGCTGGGCATCCCGGTCAGCGGGGGCCGCTGCGCCCTTGGCACCTGGCAGGGCGTGTTCCTTTGGGAACACCGCCGCCGGGGGCATCGGCGGCGGGTCACCGTGACGGTTGTCGGTTAGACGTCGCTCGGGACCGAATCGCCTCTTGCTGGCCCGATCAGGCGCGAGGCTGGGGCTGTGCGCTGCCTTCGTCGTACATCGCTTCGATGTCTTCGGCGAAGTGGTCGTTCACCTTGGCGCGCTTCACCTTCAAGGTCGGCGTCAGCTCGCCGTCCTCGACGGTGAAGTTCCGCTTGAGGATGGTGAACTTCTTGATCTGCTCCACACGCGCGAACTCCTTATTCATCTCCTCGATGTGCGCTTGGATGCTCGCCCTGAGCTTCGCGCTCTTGTGAAGCGCGCTTGCATCTTCGCCATTGGCCGCGGCCCAGGCCGGGCCCGCTTCGGCGTCGATTGTGACGAGCGCGCTCAGGTACTTGCGCCGGTCCCCAATCACGACGGCTTCATCGACCAGCGGATGGTTCTTGATTCCCGACTCGAGGTTCTTCGGCGTGATGTTCTTGCCACCGGCGGTGATGATGATGTCCTTTTTGCGGCCGGTGATGTTCAAAAAGCCATCGCGATCGAACGACCCCAAGTCGCCCGAATGCAACCAGCCATTGGAGAGCGTGGCCTCGGTGGCTTCCTTATCCTTGTAGTAACCTAGAAAGACATTGGGGCCCTTGACCATGATCTCGTCGTCTTCCGCGATCTTGACCTCAACGCCCGGAAGCGCTGGGCCAACGCTCCCGAAACGATACCGGGTCGGGGTGTTGAAGCTGGTCGGGCCGCTGTCCTCCGATTGGCCGTAGACCTCGAGAACGACGAGGTTCAAGCTGGCAAAGAACTCGAGCACCTCCCGAGCGATCGGCGCGGCGCCGGTGACGCAAACGCGGGCGTTCCCCATGCCGATTGCCGGCAGTAGCTTCGAATAGATGAGCTTGTTCGCGAGCTGATATTGCAGGCCTTTGTTGCCGCCAGGGGTCTGGTTCGCCTCCCAGCCAACTTTCATCGCCCATTTCACGAGCTTGGCCTTCACGCCGGTGGCTTCCTTGAGCTTGGCGGAGATGCCGGCATGGAATTTCTCCCAAATACGAGGCACGCCGAAGAAGATGGTGGGCTGGACCTCTTTGAGGTTCTCGGGCACCGCCTCGATCGATTCGGCGAAGTAGACACGGGCCCCCGTGGTGATCGGAATGTGCAGCGTGAACATCTGCTCGGCGATGTGCGAAAGAGGCAGATACGAAAGTGAGCAATCGCTGGAGCTGATGGTCGTGATGCTGATCGCGACGTTCGACGTCCAGGCCAGGTTCTCGTTGCTCAGCATCACGCCCTTGGGCGGGCCGGTCGTCCCCGACGTGTAAATTAAAGTGGCAAGGGCCTCGGGCTTCAAGCTCTCGACCCGGTCGAGGTACGCCCGCGTTTCGACTCCATCGCCTTTGGCCAGGAACTCTTCCCAGCTCATCACCATGTCGTCGGCGATCGCCGGGCAGCCTTTCATGGTGACCACGTGCTTCAACTTCGGCATGTTCCCGCGCTCCGCCAACACCTTGCGCCACTGCTCCTCGTTCTCAACGAGGATGACTGGCGCTTCGGCGTGAGCGACGATGTAGCGAACCTCGACCGGAGAGCAGGTGGTGTAGATGCCTGCAGGAGCGCCGCCGGCACCCATCGCTGCGATGTCCATTACCGCCCACTCGGGGCGATTGAACCCGAGGATGCAGACCGTCTGCCCGGGCTCGAAGCCAAGCGCGATCAACGCGCGGCCGGCTTGCGTCACCTGGTCGGCGTAGGTGCCCCAATTCGTCGGCTTCCAACTGCCGCCTTCGCGCGCGTAGTACGCAGGGTCATTCGGGGTCTTCTTCGCACGTTGCAGGAGTCGATTGGGAATCGTGTCAGTAGCCACAGCGTCACCTCATCAGTTGCCGGCCGCCCACGGACCGGGGACCGGCCAATATAGGCCGAGATCTTCACAAATGGGAAGGGCCAGTGCGCGATCCGTGTGCTAAATCCGCCCCTTCACGGAGGAGTGGCCGAGCGGTCGAAGGCGGCGGATTTGAAATCCGTTGTAGGGGCGACTCTACCGGGGGTTCGAATCCCTCCTCCTCCGCTAATTTTCAGTGTCAGCGCCAAAGCCAGTCCCAGCGTCAGCGGCAGCGATCCCCGCTAGAATCCCTGCCTCCGATCGAGTAGCGTAACCCCCTCTCAACGGAGGCAAGATGACCCTTCAAGGAACGATGCTCTCGCGGATCGAAGGTTGGGCGAAGTCCAGCGGCAACGAACCCGCCATTCACGACCGCAACTCCGACGGTACCTGGGCGACTTCGACCTGGGGCGAGTACTGGGAGAGCGTG